>ENA-OOXY01000113-OOXY01000113.1-human-gut-metagenome-genome-assembly--contig:-NODE-113-length-91988-cov-26.838404_pt1 | contig 91988 bp, 124 predicted proteins | sample MGYA00241593_ERZ501355 | MGnify/ENA primary metagenome ERZ501355 (study PRJEB25962, sample SAMEA2042739) | human gut metagenome | biome: human gut; feature: human-associated habitat; material: faeces... | reverse complement strand
CCAAATAAGGGCCTGTCGCGATGACAAGGTTGGTGTTATCTGCAATATTAAAACGGAACTGTACGTTAACAGGCAATTCAAGATAGAGCTGATTAATTTTCACATCAGCATCAGCATCTATTACATTTCCGTCAAATCCACTTGAATATTTTGCCCCCTTTTGCGAAAAAAACAATGAAGGCTGTAAAGATATCATATCATTAAACTGATACTCCATCCCCACTCCGATACGTGCTCCGGGTTTAAATTCGGAGTGATCTGAATTCTCACCAATATAACTACTAAGGTTAAGACCAGCCTTTACATTAAAAGACACCTGCGAAAATCCCATAGTACAGATTAACGCAAACAATACGGTTAAAAAAACTTTTTTCATCACATTTATAAATTTAAATATTCAATTAATATCCAACAAACTGTGTGTAAAGACACTGTCACCTGAATTCATGAACAGTAAAAGAGCCGGAGATGTTTCCCACACTCCGGCCTACACACAATTCAAGTATTTATCGGTTAGTTCTCATGTATAGTACAGATACTTACACGATTCCAGTCCGGTTCTTCAAACATATTACCAACACCCTGACCTTCTGCTGCGATCCGGCTTTCGGCAATCTTATATCTCTTGACCAGCATATTTCTGACAGCTTCGGCACGTTGCCTTGCGATACGTGCGTTCACCTCTGCCTTTCCTTCCGGAGAAGCATACCCCTTGATAGATACAGTTGCAGCCTTGTGGTTTCTCAAATAAGTAGCGATACGTTCCACGTTAGGTATCTGTGAGGATTCCACCGAAATACCACCCTGACGGAATGTTACCACAGATTCCAATGTCTTTCTGTTATTAGTGATAGTATCTGTTACAATTGTGGGGCCCTGATTTCTACAATCAGACAATTCTTTTTCCAATTCAGCTGTTTTCTGACTGGCCGCTTCCAATTCAGCATTCTTGTCCGCATTCTCTTGACGTAAACTGTTCACTTGCGCGTTCAGCGCATCCACTTCAGTTTGGTCATACAATTTGGCGAAAGATGCATGGTGCTTTCCGTTACTGCATGCAAAATGATATTTTAGTCCAGCAGTAATTTCCCATGCCGCACGGTTGGCATTAAAGCATGTATTTTCAAAGCCATTCGCATTCATATCATATACAAGAGCAGGCTTGAGACCAAGCGTCCATGCTTTTTCCTCTCCTAAATTGAAATTAAAATTCAAGCCCAACTTACTTGACATACTGTTCAGATCACCATCTCCATTCATGGAATAATGCAGCCATCCTATACCGGCAACCGTTTCCACTTCAAACAAACGTGGAGTGCCAAGATAACCTCCAAAAAGATTATTCAGATTGACAGTAGTCAACAGACTCAAATTCGTATTGTCAAAGGCTGTTTTACTGGCTGTCGTATTAATACTTGTCATGGCTTCAATACCTAATCCGAATACAGGCGTGACCTGTTTACCCAACCCGATGCCCCATGTGGCACGCATATTTCTAAAAAATGCACTGTGAGTAAGCGGACTGGTTACACCCGCATTGACCCCAACAGACCAGTTATCTGTAAATTTGACTCCTTCTACCGCTTTCTGAGCATAGATGCCGCTTGTAAGCATACAAGCTAAAATTGGCACAATAATCTTTTTCATATCTTGTTTAATTTAAAATAAAAACGCGCAAATATAACAAAGATTACATTTGTGTAATATTATAACATATGTTTTTTAACATAATTCTATTTTACTAAAGCTTTTCGATATTTATTAATCTAATCATATTATATATAGACAACATTTTTTTATAAACACAGTTATAGAGCGAAGAAAAAGCCAACTATAACAGATATTTTTTTAACTAATTCTATTCAAAATCTGTTCAATCAAATCTTTTTATTTATACATTTGCAAAAACACTTTAGTGATATTACCTTTTTAAACATTATATAACAAATAAGTTAAATTAAAGAATTATGAAAAAGTACATTGCTGAAATGTTGGGAACTATGGTTCTCGTTCTTATGGGATGTGGTACAGCAGTTAGTCTGTCGTGTACATCATCAGATCCAAATCTGGCTTCTACAGTTATAGGTACGGCTCTCGCATTCGGATTGTCTGTTGTAGCCATGGCCTATACTGTCGGTGGAATCTCAGGTTGCCACATTAATCCGGCCATCACGCTCGGTTGTCTCTTGTCAGGTCGTATGAACGGGAAGGATGCCGCCATGTACATACTGTTTCAAGTGATCGGTGCCTTTATCGGCTCAACCATCCTTTGGACATTAACCTCCAATTCAGGATTGGAGGGAACCGGTGCCAATGCCTGTCAAGAAGGCGTTTCCATGACTGGAGCTTTACTGGCAGAAATAGTCTTTACATTCATATTTGTACTAGTTGTATTGGGCACTACGGATGAGAAAAAAGGAGCCGGGAATTTTGCCGGACTTGCTATCGGTCTTTCCTTGGTATTGATTCATCTCGCTTGTATCCGTTATACTGGAACGTCTGTCAATCCGGCCCGCAGCATAGCCCCCGCCTTCTTTCAAGGAGGAGAAGCCCTAAACCAACTTTGGATCTTTATTATAGGACCGTTTGTGGGTGCTGCGTTAAGTGCCGGTGTATGGAAAATCTTTGCTGATAAAAAGAATTGATCAAGCCTCTTGTTTTTTATAAAATGAATATCTGCATTTAAAAAAACAAATTCAATTTTACTTTGTTCTTAATTAGCAGATAAGGCAAATTCATGACTAATTTTAAGAGAATGAAATAAAGACACAAATTAATCACATTAAAAAATAGAAAACTATGAAACTAAAAATGTATTTCGTAATGCTGGCTATGGGGTTACTTAGTTTCGCAATGCAAAGTTGTGACGATGATGACAATGCTCCTGTTTCGGAACAATTAGAAAATGCCTTTGTTAAAGAATTCGGCAATATCGCTCATGACTGGAGTACCCGTGGAACAAATCACATAGCAACATTCAATCAAGACAATAAAGAAAAAGAAGCCTGGTTTGACGTAAATGGCGTATGGCTAATGACAGAAACGGATATTGTTTATGAAGCACTGCCGGCGGAAGTGAAAACGACATTTGAAGCACTCACCAAATACGATGGTTGGAAGCGTGATGATGTTGACATGCTCGAACGCAAGAATATGGAAACTGTATATGTGATCGAAGTAGAGAAAGGCAATGAAGAATATGACCTTTATTTCGATACCAAGGGAAATTTATTGAAAGAAGTAGCTGACAAGGAAGATGACTCCGAAGATTATCTGCCTACGGCTTTACCTGATGCTGTGAGCAAAATCCTGAACGAAAAATATGCAGGATATAAGTTGCTTGAAACAGATTTAGACAAAACCACCCATGTGCTGGAAGTCGATATCCTATTGCAGGCTATAAAACTGGAAGTTTGCTTTGTTAATAACGTATGGGTTTCCACTGCTAAAGAGGTTCTGTATGACACATTGCCCGCTAAAGTAAAAGGAGCTGTGGAAAACGCTTTAAAGGAACATCAAGGAGCGGAATTGGACGATGAAGCCGATGAAGTGGATACTCCTAAAGGAAAATATTATATAGTGGAATTGGAGATAGAAGGTAAACCAAGTGTAAGTATCAGAATCAATGAAGATGGCACACCCAAACAATAATTTCCAACATATAATATTCATATTGCATAAATTATGATTTATCCGAGTTAAGGATTATATAAAGAACAGGAACTTTCAATACGGGACAAAACTTCAACAAAGAAGTTTTTGTTCCGTATATGATATTTATAAAATATGATATTCATAAAAAATATGGATAATATAAGTCTAATACTGCCCATTACAAAAAAGTATACTTTAAAACAATCCTTCATACCATTCTGCTTAACCTAAACAATATTGCTCGTACTATTTTATCTACATATAACTAAAGTTTCCCATTCTCTATTAAGTAGTTGAGAAATAACAATAATTATCTATATGTCTACTATTTGCAGAAAAAATCGCAAATAAACGCTACAAAATCTCTTTTACAACCTATCTATTAGCAAAAGTTCATTATATCAACCTTCTTATTGACTATCATTTTCTTTTTCTAGGTTTTGTTTCTTCTTTTGTACGATATTGATAAAAGAAGAACTAATGATACCGATCGGAATAGCTACCATTGTCACACCTACCAGACAAATAATACAACCCAATAATTCCCCCAAAAAGGTAATGGGATAAATGTCACCATATCCGACTGTAGCAAATGTAATAATGGTCCACCAGATTCCGTCACCGATATTTTTAAAGACTTTAGGTTGTGCATTCCTTTCAATATAGTACATCAAAATGGCGGAAAAGCAAATTGTAATAAAACTAGCTGTGTAGACTGTTTCAAGTTCTTCTCTGGCAGAAGCAAGAGCCATACCGATAATTCGGAAGTTCAATCCGACTTCAGTCGAACGCCATCCCACAGATAGAAGATCTTTATCTATAACATCCACAGCTATATGGGTAAGTTTGCGTCCTCAATTATCCTCATTTACCCAAAAGAGAAAAGAAGGCTCTATATCCAAAAACAAATCAAAATTGTCAGACAGCCCCATCTTCCACTTCTATTCTATGGATATGTCGATACTTTGTGCCTTGATATCAGTACTAGCATCATTGGAGATATTTGTCAATTTCACTCTACGTTGTACATACAATAAAGAAAAACCAAGGTTATTCCATAGAAATCGACCTGATAAAATAAAAGGAAACCACCAGTACATATCTGCCCATGGTGGTTTCCTTGTCAATCTAAATCACAGCTGGGAAATCTATTGTTACTACATCTACCATCCCGGATTCTGTGGTAACAATTGCGGATTTCTCTGAAGTTCTCCTGTCGGAATCGGATAAAGGTACATCTTGTCCTCCCAAGTACGGCTTTTTCCTGCCTGATATGAAAGGTCGGGATTCGTGTAGTTGGGATATACAATGGCCAGATTACCGTCAGGTTTTCTTTTTCCCACATAAGTCAGTACATTATTGAGCAGTTTACCGGCTTTCCAACGTTTCAGGTCATTGAATCTGAAACCTTCTCCTGCCAACTCAATGCAGCGTTCACGACGGATCTCTTGTAAAACAGGGCTCAGGCTGTATCCCCAGTCCGGCCATTTGGGATCGGTAAAACCTACATTTACTGTCAGGTGAGGCATTCCAACACGGTCTCTTAATTGGTTGACAGTTCTATCCAAATCCGCATTGGTGATGGTATTCAATTCCGCTTTTGCTTCCGCATTGATCAGCAGGGTTTCTGCATAACGGTAAGCGATGCCATCGAAGGAGCTTTTCATATACAACGCCTGTGAGTATATGGGATTGAATCCTTTGATAGGTCTGTATCCTGTGAAACAGTGCTGGGTGATAAACTCATCCTCATTCACCACAAAAGTAGAGTCCTTCAGGTCATCTGTCACGTTTGTCGGAAAATCGTTGGTGAGGATCAGCTGTTTCAGACGGGGGTCACGGTTGGCCGTTTCCTTTCTCATTGTTTCATCGCCTAAATATTTATTACTTAGCGAAATGGGAAGCCCGTCCGAACAAAGGAAGCTTTCTACAAAACTTTTGGAGAAACCGCATCCGGCCTCACGTCCTGCAGCTGCCATGTTGTGTTCACGTATGTTCGTCTTATAATCCACGTAGAGGACGGCCTCTTTCAGGTCACTCTTGTCGTCTATGCGGTACATATTGAAATAGTCTTCTTGTGGATGGCCCGTATTATAGATTTCATATCTTCCTGATGTGATAAGCTTGTCACTTTCAGTTGCAGCCATTTGCAACCACTTTTCTGCTTCTGAGGCATATTCCAATTCATCATGGTATTTATAATGGGTACCTTCATTCAGGCAGAAACGTGCCTTTACGTGTCTGGCTATGTCCTTATTCAGGCGGTTGGCTTCTTCACTGCCTGCTTCCGGCAGCCATTGGATGGCGAAATCCAGGTCTTCGATGATTTTTTGGAACACTTGGTTTCTCTTCATTTTCGGACCGTACAGTTCCTCGCTGTCCACATTCAGGTCAACTTCCAGCCAAGGCACATCTCCCAAAAGCTGAATCTTGTTGAAATATTCCAGCGCACGGAAGAAACGCATTTCAGCTACATAAATGTTGACATCCGCTTCGGCAGCCTGCACACTCTGATAATGTGTCATGAAATAATTGATGTTACGAATATTCTGCCAGTTTGATTTTTGCCATACGCCACCTTCTGTAGGCACGACATATTGTCCCCATAGGAAAGAATTGATATCGTTGGGGACCTGGATGTCACTGTCCGTGTCATCCAGAACACTGACTCCTCCCGGTATCAGACCATAAAAGGCATTGGCATAGGCTTTCAGGTCATTGACAGATATCCAAAAACTCTGGTCATTCAAATTTTGCGGGCCTCTTTCCAGAAAAGAGTCATTACAGCCTGTCAGAGACAGGGCAGCCGCCATATAAAGTACATATTTCAGTTTCATAAAAGTTTTGTGTTAAGATTAGAATACAACATTAAGTCCCAAAGCCAGCGATTTCTGCTGCGGATACTTGTATGGATCGTCCAGTTCCGGGTCAAATCCTTCCGGAGTATGCTTGAAAGTCAGCAGGTTCTCTCCGGTGAAATATACGCGGCATTTCTGTATTCCCCATTGTTTCGTCAGGGAAACAGGCAGGGTATATCCGAAAGACAATGATTTGAGACGCAGGTAGGATGCGTCAAGCAGATAGCGTGTCTGGTTTTGACCTAAAGCCTGGCTGCCATTGAAACGTGCCACCGGAAGCCAGCCCCCTGCATTGTCTTCACGCCAGTAATCGTTACCTACAGCTGTAGGAACCTGCCACATGCTTCCGTATTGCCATTTAAATGTATAGGGGAGCATCAGGTCACGTTTTCCGACACCCTGGAAGAATATTCCTAAATCAAAGCCCTTCCAGTCCGCCGAGATATTGAATCCGTAACGGTAACGCGCCTTGTTGTTACCGATAATCTTCATGTCACCCGGCTTGTCAACCGTATTCTCTCCATAATCCACGACACCGTTACCGTCAATATCCATAAATCTGATATCACCGGGCACTTTGCTGATTCCGCCGTCCAGTTTGGACTGGTCAGGAGCCGAAGCTATCTCATCGGCAGACTGGAACAGGCTGGATTCATATCCCCAGATGTCACCGACTATCTGTCCTTCATAATATGGAGAAGACAATGACTTGGTCGGATTGTCATATTTGGTGATTTCCGCCTGGGTGTCAGAAAGATTGAATCCCACACTGTAATGCAATCCGTTGTCCAGCTGGTCATTCCAGGTTAATGCCAGTTCCCAACCGCGTGTTACCATATCGGCGGCATTCTCCAAGGGCTCACTCATACCTAGGATATTAGGCAATATTCTACCCGGTCCCAACATATCGGTCGTTTTACGCTGGTAATAGTCGAATGTACCCTTCAAACGGTTCTGCAGGATGACAAAGTCAAGCCCCAAGTCCCACTGGGTAACCTTTTCCCAGGTAACGGTATTGCTTACAAGACCACCGGGCAATACATATTGGGGCTGTTTTCCCCCCATGATATATCCCAAGGTACCTGTTCCATAATTGGACAGATAAGCGTACCACCCATTATCCAAAGCCTGGTTTGCCAGACTACCGTAAGAGGCTCTTATCTTCAATTCATCAAAAAATCCGTTAGTGGCTTGTTTGAACCAGCTTTCTTCCGATAATTTCCAGCCCAAAGAGAAGGAAGGACTAAATACGGAACGGTCATCTTTCGGGAATTTGGACGACAAGTCATAACGGCCGTTCACCTCCAACAGATAACGGTCCGCAAAACTGTAGTTTACACGGAAGAAACCGCTTCTTGTGGCCCAGCTGTCATCCGAGTTGCCCACATATTTCTCTCCGGTAGCGGCGTCCATTGAGGGAAGGTCATTGGAGATAAGCTCATCCCGGCTTGCCGAGAAGCCACGGGTATGCTTGGTTTCCTGATTGTAACCGGCCATTACTTTAAAATAATGTTTGCCCAAAGTTAGTTCATAGTCACCGAACAGGTTGAAAGCGTTGTATGTGTCATTGGCCTGGCTTTCTGACACGCCGCTTGGCCTGGAGTGTTGGAAAACCTGTAAGAATTTGCCATCTATACCGTATTCGTTGAATGTTTTTCTGTGTACCTTGCCATGTTCCGCATAATAGTTGAATGTATAGTCCATGTTGATTGTCAGTCCTTTCAATGGGGTAAGTTTCAAGGCAAGGGTGTTCCAGAAGTCATTCTTCGTGGTCTTACGTGAACCCATCTCATCCAAAACTGCGGCAAAGTTGGTGTAATTACCTTGACCTGACCAGTTACCATCAGGATGTTTTACAGGCATGAGAGGTTGTGTGTCGTTACCGATCCATGACTCTCCGTGCACGGCATCCTGGGCAAGTCCGTCCAGTTCGGTACGGATATAACTTGTCTTCATGGATACGTGCATCCAGTTGTTGATGTCATAATTGATATTGTTCACCATATTGAACTTACGGAAGCCCTCATCCCCGTAACGCATCAGTGATCCCTGGTCCATATAACCCACCGAGGTATAATAAGTGGCCTTGTCGCTACCACCGTTAATATTTACATTATATTTTTGGACAGGGTAAGTTTTCTTATACATCTCTTTCATCCAATCCGTATTTCCGCAATAGGCATATTTGCCGGCCTGACAGTTTCCGTACTGCCAGCTGCTGGGGTCCTTTGCCACAAAGACCGGAAGGTTGTTGACCGGATCATAGAAATAAGCCTCTATATGCTCCATTTCCTCCTGACTGAGCAGGTCACGGCCGCTGGTCGTATTGTTTGCGGCGTTCATCCAGTGCGCATATTCCATGGAATTCATATATTCCGGACGGGTTGTCGGGCTGTTGAATGAAACAGATGCATCGAATGACACTTGTGTAGGCATATTCTTGCGGCCGCTCTTGGTTGTGATAAGGATAACACCATAAGCGGCACGGGCTCCATAGATAGAGGCAGAAGCTGCATCCTTCAATACAGATACGCTTGCCACATCTTGCGGATTGATCAGGTTCGGGTCCATCTGTACTCCGTCAACCAAAACCAGCGGGCTACCACCGTTGATGGACGTTTCACCGCGGACATTGAAGCTTGAGCCTTTTCCCGGCTGTCCGCTGGTGGTGATGTTCAAGTTAGGGATTGTTCCTTGCAAACCTTGTCCCAGATTGACGATGGGACGGTCTGCCAGCACTTTGTCATCGACAGCAGAAACCGCACCGGTCAGATTGGCTTTCTTGACAGTCGCATAACCTACAACAACAACCTCGTCCAAGGTCTTGCTGTCTTCTTTCAGTGCTATTTTCAAGGGCTTGCCCTCCCATATGATTTCAGAGTTCATATAACCCACATATGAAACGACAATGACATCACCCTTCTTTACGTTTGGAATACTGAAATCTCCGTCCAGTCCCGTTATTGTTCCGTTCGTTGTCCCTTTGACAACAACAGACGCACCGATGACGGTTTCACCGTTCTGGTCCACAACCACTCCCGTACAAGCATTGTCCTGTTGTACAGAATGCATTTCTACAGCCGCTGCATGAGGGGCGGCCTGAACATATCCGGTAGAAAAGCCGGATAAAAGTAACATAGCGCTTACTAACTTTAGTCGCTCTTTTTTCATAGCTTTAATATTTGAAGATGTGTTTTATGAAAATTTATCTGTGATTTCTATTTCGGTTTTAAGCAGTTTTTCTAATTATGATTTTTTCAATTAACAAGTTAATAAATTCGCTCTTTTTTAAAGGTTATTTTATTTTTCAACGCAAATATATAAATACAAATTAAAATACAATCCAATATTTATAATTTTTTTGATGAAAAAATACCGTTTACGTAAACGGTGAAAGAAGTTCCGATATCTGTAACTTCAAAATAAAATTTATCTGGTAGTATAACCATGGTTGTATTTGATAGTAATTGTATAGAGGAGCTTGTAATGCCGTTCTTTTTACTGATATACATCCTCGGAGCTTAGGTTTAGGGATTAAAATTACTGTATTACGAAGCATACCAAGATGCCTGACTGGCTGTGTAATATGGATTCTACGTGAACGAAGATCAAGGATATTATTCCATAATACGTATATTAAAACAGATCTTGTAATTGGGGCATTATTAGATTACAAATCTGTGATGTAATTAAATCAACGTCCTCACCTTTCGTTCTTAATTTCACTAACCCCTTATAAAAAACAAAAAAAGGAAGCATTTAACTAATTGATTCTTTAACATTTCATTTTTTATTGTTATTTTTAAGGCAGATAATCTAATTAAGAACTCATGGGAACATTAGGATGTATCAACGACATGCTGCAACGCGATAAAGAAAATCGAGAGTTGCGCAAACGGAATCGGGAGAGGCTAACAGACACCTACCACCGGTTATTGGATACAGGAAAAGAGACTGACCTCTCTCAGATGACGGTGGAAAAAATGGAAGATATCCGCCAGAAAACTTTGGAAAAAGAAGAGCTGGATAAGGTTGCCTATTTTAAGACAATGCTTTATTTAGCTTTAGGAATGGTATTGATTCTTCTCTTGGTATGGTTGCTTGTGGGGTGTAGCGGTAAACCGTCCAGCAACAATCAGCCTGCGGTAAAGAGTGATTCAGCTTCGATTACACAAGGCGCTCAAACAATCTCCGTTCATACCCAAGACACGATCTGCCATCTTCCTGTAGCTACTCAGAGTGTAAAGGATTCTGTGTTTACAGAGCAAGAACTGCAAAAGATACAGAATGAACTGCGAAAACGATATGCGCGTTCAGAAATAGAGGGCACTCGATTAGACGGCAATATATCTGGATCGGGCATAAAAGGTAATCATCTTGTTGTAAATTTATGTCTAAACTCTCCGGAAGCCAGAGCCGTTTTCCGTAAGAAGGTCATGGACTCACCCGCTATCCGTTTTGAAAGACCCATAGAACCAACACCCAACAATCAACGATACACTTCCGACACTTTGGGCATCCATTTATATCCTGAATTCTCTGCATACCCATACACGGCTCATACCGCCACTTTTGTTTTATTCAACCAGAGCGAGCACGAGATAGGGTGTGGAGACCCATACCGGATTACTTATGAAAACCAGCATGGAGTCTGGCGAACTCTTCCCATAAATACAAACTTCCACTGCGTTGGCTATATCATCAAACCTGGGAAACAATTTCTGTTTAAAGCTCACTTAAACCCGAATGTCCTGCCCAACCGACCGGGCAGATACAGGTTCTTCTATGAGGTGGAATTAACCGATAAAAAACAGAAAATTATGCTCATGACCGAATTCCGGCTGGCAGACATCAAAGAAGCTGTTCGCGATTCTTCCGATGTAATCAGCGTGGAATATAGATGACTATAATAATAACAGCAGATGCCAAGCATCTTACGAATATTGTATGTTTTCGAAATACCTTTGTTTTCACAAATTGTTTTTGCCTATGAGAAGCGGTATTGTATTTTTGATATCCTTTTGCCTTCTTTCAACCACTTGCATTCAGCAACGACAGAAGTTGGAAACGAAAGAATGTTCTACCACCCAAGCCGACACCTCGTTTATTGTGGTGGACTCCACCTTATTACTATATTTAAAAAAGAATACTTCCGATAAAGAAATCTATGCCGTATTGGAAGAACGACCTGAATATCCGGGTGGCATGAAGGAAGCTATAAAATATATACAGACCCACATTCAGTATCCTCCTGCTGCCATATACAAGAAAATACAAGGGAGAGTTTGGATAGAGAGTGTCATTGACCGCAACGGAAAAGTTGTACAGCCTAAAGTAGCATACAGCGTCCATCCCCTGTTAGACCAAGAAGCACTCCGCATTGTAAGAATGATGCCAGACTGGAAGCCGGGGAAACTGAACGGAGAGACCGTGAAAGTCAAATACTCTTTTCCTGTAACCTTCCGCATCGAGGATCACATTACGCTTGTTGATAAGGATTCCCTGTGTAATCCGAATGATACAGGAGTCGTAGAAATTAAGTACATTCCTCCTGTAAATGCCGATCTGCCTATCAAAAGAACTTCCTCTATAAAATGGGGGCACTTAGTAGATGATGCAGAAGGAGTAACCAAGGTCTGTTTAAACGACCAGACGCATCAGGAAATCAAGTGCAAAAGTGAAGAAATCAATGTGGAACGAATTTCAATTTCGAATGATAAAGTCTATGTATCCATTGCCTGTCCGTATTTTCATTTGATTTATAAACATGAAGCATTTTTATTTCGCGAGGACAAACAAAAGAATTTACATCAGATTCACGATGAGAAAATAAGCAAAGAATCTATTGCCATTCAATTGAATGATTCAAAGGTTATTGAGATAGGAGTCAACTTACCTAAGGATGTTCAACTGGGTGACTATCTCCTAAAAATCAGACTTTATAATGAAGATGAAACTTGCTTCTACAACATATATCAATGGTTTGAAGCCTACATCTCACAGCAGGTTTCATACAGAGAAAAGCCTATTCCTGTAGGACCTGCTAATTACTCCGGTAATCAGGTTACCCCAAATGAAGAGGATGTTTTTGAGGTAGTGCAATATATGCCTGAGTTTCCGGGTGGCGTGCCCAAACTGATGGAATTTATCAGACAGAATATACAATACCCTCAAGCTGCCAAGCAAAGCAAACTGGAAGGTACAGTTATCATGCAGGTGGTGATTGATAATGACGGAACGGTGACCCAGCCTCGAATTCTTCGCAGTGTCAACCCTGTTTTAAGTGCGGATGCTGCATTATGTGAAGAGGCACTTCGCATTGTTTCGATTATGCCCAAGTGGAAACCGGGTCATCAACATGGAGTGAACCTCAAAGTGAAGTATACATTCCCTATCAAATTTGAAATACCGGTTAATTAACTGTCTGAAGAAGGTAATTGTAAACAGATTTAAATATAAACAAAAATATAAAGAATTCTGATATTGAATTTAAAAAAACTGTCATCATGAAAAACTTTTTACTATTTGCTACCGGAATAAGTTTCTGTATCTTTATCAGTTGCCAACAGACTTCATCCCACAAACCTTTTGTAGAATTATCTTCATTGGAACTTTCGGAAGAAGAGATGCCTATGGTATCCATCAGTAATGACTTTGCTTGCAGTTTTTTTCAAAAGATGAATGAACAGGAGAAAGGACAAAGTTTTTTCATTTCTCCTCTGAGTGCCCAATTCAATTTAGGGATGGTTGCCAACGGAGCCTCAGGAGAGACTTTACAAGAAATAGAATCTGTACTTTCTGCATCTGGAAGCAAGCTTCAATCTATCAATAGCTACTTTTTAAAACTGATGAACAATCTACCTCAATTAGATTCTACGACTATCTTCCAATCAGCCAATTCTATTTGGATTCATGACGAGTCACCTATAAAGGCTACCTTTCAACAAATTAACCAGAAGTATTTTCTTGCAGAAACACAGAATCTAGACTTTTCAGATCCTAAATCAACCGATATTATAAACCAATGGACAAAAGAACAAACTCAAGGACGTATCTCTAAAATCTTGGATCAAACTATGGGTAATTGTATTCTCATCAATACGTTGTTCTTCAAAGGTGGATGGATTTTCCCTTTTGATCCGGCTGAAACCCGGCAGGAAAACTTTTATCCTGTGGGTGGAAAGAAGCATCCTGTCAGCATGATGCACCTGTCTGATCAATGGTTTGCTTTTCATAAAGCGGAATTGTTTGAAATGGCTACCCTCCCTTACGGAAACGATTCGTATGCCATGACAGTGATTCTTCCCAAGAAAGGTGTATCCATTGACTCCTGCATAGCCACATTTAGTGAAGCCAATTGGAAAGCATGGCTGTCCGCATCAGATAGTATAAGTTGTATGCTGGACCTCAAATTACCTTCTATCAAGTTGGATTACAAATCCAACATCATTCCTACCTTCCAGAAAATGGGCATCCATGATGCTTTTAATGCAAATTGTGCAGACTTTTCACGTATGACAGATATGCCTGCTTATATTTCTGAAATCGAACAATTTACCCGATTGGAAGTAACGGAAACAGGCACAGTTGCAGCAGCAGCGACTATTACAAATGTTGTTTTTGAATCAGAAATAGTGCCAGAGATTACACCTTATCCATTCCATGTCAATCGTCCATTCTTGTTAGTTATCCATGAAAATAAAACAGGTTTAATTTTGTTTATGGGAAAGATGATGGATATTCTGTAATCTGAAACACAGAGCATTACAAGGGAGAAAAATAACTTTAGCAAGCAGAAAACTTATCTATAGTATCCGTATTGTATAATCCTCAATATTAGAACGTGCCATGAAGATACCTATATTTTTCAAAAGTATGATGACAGCCATTCTTTTCTTTCTTATTCCTTGGGAAGGGAAGGCTACCGGTCTATCCGGTGATGTCATTTATCTGCAGGGAGAAGAATGGGTGTTATTGGACAAGCCCATCAACCGGGATTCTATCCTGTTTCATCGGTTGATGGAATTCTTGCCGGACAACCATTGCATTACTACCGCCAATTGGGAAGGCTATACCGCCTATTGGGAAGTGCAGCAATCTCATCTGTATCTGCATCATTTGGAAGTCTGTGTCTATGATAAACAGAAGAAAGAAGAGTATTCCCTCACTTATCAGCCAGACCAATTGAAAAAAGTGTTTCAACCTTATTACCAAAACGGGAAAATCTGTGCCCGCTGGTTCAACGGAGAACTTCGTGCCGGGAAAGGTGAGCTGGTGCGTTATGTACACAGCGGCTTCGACCGCAATCTAGAAACGGAACAAGTGATGGTGCTTCAACACGGTCGTATAGAAAGCTGCCAGACTTACCATAATACCCTACGGGCTGGCATGAAAATACAGCATGCTCAGGATGAAATTATCCGGCGTTTTCCTTGGCATCGCTTTCCAGAATACAAAGGGAAACGCATGACCTTTTGGGTAAATAATATGCAATGCAATTCGGATGGTCGTCTGGTGGATTTGGATGTAGTGATTATGTCCGTTCGTCCAAAACGGGAAAACATTGATGACAAGAATCATCCTTTGGCAAAAGCATTTAAAGAAGTACTGAAGAGCATTTATCCTTGGGAGGTGTTGTTTATCAACGGAAAGTACACGATTGAATTTAAGGATTTTGTACTTACCATTTGGGAAGACAAGCTAAAGTTCACTCAAGCAAACGATACTATGGAATACACCCTCATAGGCAAGGTTTATGGCGAAGAAGTGCGGCAGATACCTCCTTACGATGTCACTAAGAGGCCAATGATTGCTTCATACCTAACTATGGATGAAAAGCCGTTTCAAGGTTGGCTTACTGATTCTACCGGAACATTCAAGATAGAGCATTTGAAAAGAGGAAAGTATCAGTTGGTTGCCCAATTTGTCGGTTTGAATTCATGCGACACTCTTGTTACTATACCATTTCAAAGTGACACACTGCGAATTACGCTTCCTCTGTGGTATGAGTATATCGAAAAATATGATTGTTCACCGACCTTGTCTCGTGAATACATAGACAAAGGGAAACCCAATCTGAAGCTCATTATTCCTGTTGGAAAAGAAGAGGTCATAAGGAAGCATCCCTTTTGGAAGAAATATGGGGTTACGTATATCAGCTTCTTTCCCTTGAATGAAGATGGTAAACTGACATGTTATTTAAGCACTCCCAACCATCTGCTGACTGCTTATAACGAAGAAGTTTTCCGATATTTGGATAAAAAGTTTGGCAAAGGATGGCGCAAGGAAGTACCTCCCGGCATCTTCGGATTGGACCACTCTCTGAACGAACTGCATGATTATAACTAGCTTATCAAGACTTTGAACCGGAAATGTCAATATCCCGTTACTCAGCAAAAAAAGAATAAAAGTTGTGTTTTGCAAGTAACATATACAATAATCATGATTTCTTATGTTTTAATTGATATTGTTTCCGTTGCTTGCAGGCTATTTCAAAAGCCGTTCTTATCTCGTTTGAATAATTTCGGATATCTTCTATTGATTGTAACTGAATCCATTTATATCCGGTTCTGTTCTCTGTAACAAAACATATCCGCTTGCTGTACGGCCTTAATGATACACGGCATACCCACCAATATTCATGTCCAGTCCAAATCAGCAGATAGCCTTTGAAACTGGTATATGATATTTCACTTTGTTCCCCAAGAACAGCTCTGATTATATTGTATGCATCTGTTTCCTTACATGTAATCACTGCATCTTGTTTGTCGCTTATAGCAGCCATTCCATCGTTCGGTGCTTGTCGTGGTTTCTCTTCTTTCACCAGTATGGCGGTATCCGGTCTGCCTGAAATCATCCCTCCTATCACGGACAAGATAGATTTCCTCACAATCGGTCTGTATTCTTCGATCAGCTTCGGTGTGGATTTCCCGTTATTAAGACTTCTGACAAAATACCTCGTAAACTCATCGCCCGGCGACTGGAAATTCTTTGCAAGAATCTCCTTTATCTGTATCATCATTTGCAGTTCCTTTGCCGTGCTGAATATTTCCGACTCATTGTAGCATGACTTGTGGAACTTCTTCATTTCCTCTATATCTGCATCCGACAAGTCCAGCATATTCACCACCAAGAAAGGTTTCTCGTCCATGATGTTCGTCTTGGCAAGATCCGCATAAAACCGATACTCTATACCGTTTGTAAGCACCCCAAAGCGTGCGTTGGACGCAGCATAGTATTTTGAAAGCTGGGTATTGTGCAAGTCAAGGTTCTGCTTACAGTGCTTGCATTCTATCAGAAGAATCGTCCTGCCATCCTTTTTGATGGCGTAATCTATCTTATCACCTTTCCTTGTCAGATCGCAGTCCATTTCAGGCACTACCTCAAAAGGATTGAATACATCATATCCCAACGCCGTTATTATGGGCATGATGAAGGCGTTCTTGGTGGCTTCCTCTGTCTGGATGGCATCTTTCTGCTTCTTTATCCTTTCCGCAAGCTGAAGTATATTGTCTTTGAAATCCATACCTATCTTATAAGTTGTTTATAAATTCGGTCGCTTCATTCTGTTCAGATCCGGTGTATTCCATATGCTCCCTTACAGCCTGCTCGATGTACCCACGGGATTTTAAGACGTTCCACTTCTTTATTTTCCGCTGGTATTCTTCACTGCTTCTGTCTATAGTAGGACGTTCTTTCTTTGGCTGTTGTGCAGAAGTGCTCTCCTTTTTGGTTTCGGTTGCTGCTACCACCTTTATATCACCTTTGCTCTCTTTGTTGTTGTACTGCTTGGGTTCCTTCATTTCCGACGCTATTGTTTTCAGCAGTGCCAACATTTCACTGTTTTGCTTTTCGTACAGCGCCTTGATGCCTGCTACATTATTGGTCATATTCCACACCTTGAAGAACAAGATTATCTGCAAGATTCCAAACACCAAGCAAACGATTGCTAGAATTAATGTAAATGTTTCCATAGTGTATTATTAATTAAATTTCATTTAGTCATCCTTTCCATTAAAGACAGCAACCTGTCTACCTGCTCTTGCGCTTTCGCTGTAAGTCTTTGCTGTTCCATCAGACTTTCCAATGCCTTTTCCAAAGCGCTGGTGGTATTCACGTTATTGCCGTTTCCTGCTACAGAAGTTCCATGATGGTCGCTATTGACAATATATGAAGATGTATCGTTAAGCATCTCCCCTTCTCCCGTAAGAAGCCAGTCAGTATTAAGCTCAGGGAATTTTCTCTGAATATCCAGTAAACCACGTTTGCCTACAGAATTTTTAATCTTGTGCACATAACCATTGGATAGTCCACAAGCCCTTTCAAAATCTGATATTGAAATCTTCTTCGATGAAATGAAATCAAAAAGCCTACTCTGTACATTCATAAACAACAAGTTTAATTAATATTAAAATTCACTGATTAATCACTGAGTTTTCTTGTTTCTTAGATAATATATTTATCTTTGCATTACAAAATTAGTAAAACAATAAATAAATCAAAATAATATGGCAGAAAAAGAAGAGAAAAGCCCGATTACACCAACGCTGAGAGTGATGAAGATAGGTGAAGAATTTACTTATCCTATTCAGATGATGACTTCCGTCAGAACTGTATGTACCACATACGGACTGCAATGGGGAAAGACATTCAAAACCCGTATAGACAGAGAGGCTAAAACAATTACAGTAACTAGAATGAAATAAATTATGTTTGGATTTGGTAAGTTAGTCAAAAGACACAAACTGTCTGTTGCTGAAGAAGCGGAGTTGCGCAAATGGAGCTATAATACAGCTTCTTTCGTTAAAGACTATTACAGATATTGTGAGTCAAAAAACATTCCAACCATTCCTGAAGATTTGCTTGCTGAAAGGTTGGAACGCTCCGAACAATTATTCAAATGGCTTACGACAGGGCATTTTTAATAAGAGTTATGACTTCCTCATAACTCTCACTAATATTATAGTTAATGTATTCAAAACCATTCTTTTTGTTACTTGACGGCATTTGTATGCCAATGATAGCATTATTGAAGAGTGATTCAACAATAAAAATAGATGATACATTAATCAACACCTTGGTAGTAGGTGCATTCTCATGTGTTATAAAATTTTTCATGATTCTTAATTTTATAAGTTGATATTGCAAAGTTAAGAAAAGCCTCTGAAAAAGACATGAGTTGCCGAATCGAATTGGCTCAGAGGCGCGATTTTAAAGAGTTCTTTGACATTTTGGAAAACACAATAAAGAAAAGCAAAAACAGACAACTTTCAGCACGTCAATTTGTCTTTAACGTGATGAGTATGCTTGGTGTGAGGCACAAGTATCGCTGAAAGTATGACCTTCAGATACAGCCTGTGCGGACGTAGTGAATATTCCGTACAGGCACGAGTTTTAAAAATATCAGATTATAAGATTCATATTGAATAGTTCACTCAGTGGTACAACACAATTAGTAACAGCATTCAATATCAATAGCACATCACGTTAAACAAAGTTTAACTAATTGATAATCAGCTGTTTATATTTGTATAATCCACTTTAACAAAGTATCTTTACAATATCAAAATAAATCCATAAACAGCAAGGATATGAAAAGATACGATTTAAGCAGAATAATGACAAGAGCGCATTACATTTTCGGCCACACGTTCAATACCACATTCAGCTACTGCCTGACAAAAGCATGGACGGAAGCCAAAGAGGAAGCAAGAATAAGCGAGGAGAATGCAAGGCGTGCCGCTGAATATAAGGCAAAGTACGGAAACCGCGATTACAGGAACTACCGATCCTATTACAGTTCACGCATGGGACGCAATGACTGGAGATGCGACTACCGCAATGATGCCAAAGCAACAGTCATCCGCTCGTTCAATGCAAGATGATGGTTGTATATGACAGATTCATTTGCCAGACTCTATATAACCCCATCCCCTCCCGTAAGATTCGGGATAACAACCGGTTTAAGCCATTGAGGGGATCATCAGTATGCTAGTCTTATTTTGTTTGTGTGTTAGTCACAATTCTTTATGTATCTAATTCTGAAAAGTTCCAGATGTTCCGGTCCGTGAGGATAGGAACACCACTCCACTCTGTCACAGGTGCGTACAATGGGCATGAATCATTATCTCTATATTCATTTGCCAGGTATGGAGGTTCGATACCTCACAGAGTGACCAAATATCAAATCTTAATTCATTATGGAAAATAAATATCAGATAACAGGCTACCAGCTTGTTTATGCCAATGGAGGAAGGGATACAGTAAAATTGCAGACCCCTGTCATTATAAGCGACATAGAGGGATACAGACGTAAGATACGTTCTGTTCACAACTGTATCAGTGTCAACCTCAGTTATATCGAACTGCCGTGAGATTTTACCGCAATGTACCAACTATAAATCCTGAATATCATGTTAAACGAGGAAGTATTGAAAATCGTCCTGAATGACAAGACATTCGGACAGAGAGAAGCCGCCACTATCGTGGGCGGACGAGGAAGGTTGTTCAGACTGGTAGGTTCTGGTGCCATACGTGCCGAAAAGAAACCTGCCAACAGGCAGAACGGAAGATGGTACTGCAACGCCTTTGATGTACTGAAACACGCCGCGCTCAAATAGATTATTTGAATTTCAAATAGTTATATAAAGTTAAGCCACTGATTTTTAAAGTTTTACAATTTTGCACCCAAAGTAAAAATAGTTAACTTTATATCACTATAAGGAACTAATAAACAATAAGTTATGAAAGTATTATATCTCATTTGGTTTGCTCTGGCAGCTATCGTACATGGTACAATAGACAATCTTGACACCGCATTTTGGGTATCAATATCCGCATTCGTGGTATTATCTCTCATACTTGCCGTGAGAATTGACAGAAAAAATAATCTTAAAAACATATATAATGATGAGAACAGACAATGAGTTGCAGCAGATGAGCCATGATGAGCTTATTGAACAGGTGAAAGGATTGCAGTTCCAACTTGCCGGTATGGAGCTGGCTGAGAAAGAGAACGCAAGGATGAGGGAGATTCTCTCCGCTATCGGCATTATTTATGAATCCTATAAGACGGAGCGTCATGGATGAGGAACTTGTACGGCTGGAAGCCGAACTTGAGAAAGTGAAAGGGTGCGGGTTGAAATATTTGCCTGAATACGGTTTCTCTTCAAAAGAGGAAATCATGCAGCTTATACAGGAGGATATAAACGAATTACGCTCGGAGATGGAATGCATTCAAAAGGATTATGCTACTGACGAACTTGAAGAAGAGCGCACGAGGTTGTGCATCCTTCAGGGAATACCAAGATATTGTTGAACTTTAAAATATTCAAGAGTGATGGAAGAAAACAATCAAGTTACAGAATTACAGATTATTCAGGCCAAACAAGCGGCCGAGTTTGCAATGACACCGGTAGGACAAACCGTGAAACAGTTTGAGGTCATGCAGCGCATGGCCAACATGTACACAACAAGCACAATCGTTCCGGATACGTACAAGGGAAATGTGGAAAACTGCGTGATTGCGCTGGATATGGCCATGCGTATGGGGTGTAATCCGCTTATGTGTATGCAGAATCTTTATATCGTGCATGGCAACCCTGCTTTCAGCAGCAAGTTCCTGATTGCCACTATTAACGCAAGTGGCCGTTTCTCCCCACTCCGTTATGAGTTTAAGGGAGAAGAAGGTACGCCGGAGTACGGATGCCGCTGCATTGCTTATGAATCGTCCGACAAAGACCACAAGGAACCGCTTCATGGTGACTGGATCACCATGGGAATGGCTGAAAAGGAAGGCTGGACCAAGAAGAACGGTTCCAAATGGCAATCAATGCCAAGCCAGATGCTCCGTTATCGTGCAGCCGCTTTCTGGCAGCGTGTTTATTGCCCGGAAATCTCAATGGGGCTTATCACCAAAGAGGAGGCAGATGACATTCAGGATGCCGAATATGAGGAAATTATTGATAAATCAGCAAAAAGCAACAAACTTGCCGAAATCGCTGCAAAAGCCGCAGGAGTCAAGGATCACCCCCGCCCGGAACAACCGACAGATCAAACTCAAGACTACGCGAATAATAAACCTACTCGAAAATCATTGTTATAATGGAAATACAACATTCTATAGAATGGTTCCGTAAGCGGCTCGGTAACTTCACCGGGTCGCAAATCGGACTCCTAATGAAGAAAGGGAGAAGTGATTATTTTTCCGATACTGCCAAAACTTATATTTATCAAGTTGCATCAGAGAGGGATATGAATCCTGAAATTATCAATGATGATGTCGAGTTTGAGAAATATCTGCATCAGGTCTGTGTCAACACCAAGGCGATGCAATGGGGTACTGATCAGGAAGAAAATGCCAGAGAGCTGTATGAACGTCTGACAGGAAGACATATAGTTGAGACAGGATCATGCAAACACCCTGCCATAGAACATTTCGCAAGCAGTCCTGACGGTTATTATTACGATGAAGAAACCGGTGAAAAAGGCTGTCTGGAAATCAAATGCCCGATTCAAAGCACTTTCATGAAGTATAAAAGTGAAATACACAACAATGCGTCGCTGCTTGATGTCAAGTTCGAGTATTTCTACCAGTGCATGGCCCATATGATGTGCACAGGTGCGCAATGGACTGATTTTGTTATTTACAACCCTTTCCAGAGCAATCCTATTCATATAGTAAGGATATTGCCGGATGAAGCGGTGTTTGCCGAAATGGAGAAGCGCATTCGTGTGGCTGATGATATTGTCAAAGAACTGATTGAAGCGGAATGACGGGACAACTATTGATAAAAGAAACCCAGTTGCAACGTATCATACGTAAAACTGGAAGAAAACCATGCGAATGCAAATGCTCGTTATGCAGGATGCAATGTCATACACCATGTCTGGGTACTCCTCAGGATATAGAGAGGCTCATAGATGCCGGATATGCCGACAGGCTGGCTCCCACTTTGTGGGGAGCCGGGATAATCATGGGCGTGATTGATATTCCCATCCCCATGATTCAAGCTGTTGCGGGTGACGAATACTGCATATTTTACCATAACGGACTATGTGAACTTCATGACAAGGGATTGAAGCCTACCGAAGGACGTTTGTCACATCATTCCACACGCCTTGATAATTTCAAGGCCTCTAAAAGTATATCTTGGAATGTCGCTAAAGAATGGCTTTCCGAAGAAAATGCAGAAGTTATTGAACGTGTAGCTGATAAATTTAGTAGAAACTAAAAGCAATAGAGCGATGAATACAAGCTATAAAGAAAACACCCCTGACAACTTTTGGCAAATCAGATGGCTTGACAGGTATATGGAAGGTCACAACGGGTTCATTGCAGGCGGGTGTTTTAAAAACATCCTTTCCGGTGAACGTGTAAAAGATATAGATATATTCTTTGAAAGCAACGATGACTTCCAAGATGCAGTAGATTTATTCAATAGCGACGGCTATGTGAAAGATGGCTGGAAATTTAAATATCGTAATGAAAAGGTATGTGCCTTTCAGAAAGACGGTGAAAAAATATGGATTGAATTTATCGAATCTGAATTTGGTACGCCGGAGGAAATACTTAGGAGCTTTGATTTTACCGTTGCGAAAATGGCTTATTTCAAGCAACCTAAATACGACAATAGCGATGATGATATTCCTTTTTCATCAGAAAAAATAGTTGGCTATGAATACCGGCTACTCCATCATGAAAACTTTTTCGAGCATCTTCACATGAAAAGGCTGGTTATTGATGAAAATATTCCTTTCCCAATTAGCACATGGGAGCGTACATATCGGTATAAAGGATATGGTTACAACATGTGCCGGGAAACCAAGAAAAAACTTTTAGAAGCTATTCAGAAAACGAATTTAGATTCTGCCGATTTGTCTATGTACAATAATGGTGGATGGGACTAATAAAAATATGGAACAATGAATACACAGATAGCAATCCAGGAAAGCGATCTTGAACTGATCGTCAGTGAAAAGACGTTAGGTAGTCTTACTACCAACGCAAAGCAAATCAGAGATATGGTAAAAGCCGCTTTGCCAATGTATGATATCTCCAATTATAACGATGAGAATATCGATCAGGCAAAGAAAGACAAGGCAGCTTTAAACAAGGCGGCGAAAGCCCTCAATGCCAAACGTCTTGAAATTGAGAAAGAATTCATGAAACCTTTCAGGGAGTTCAAGGACGTTGTAACCGAAACCGTGAAACTTATCGGCGAGTGCTCTGCCAAGATTGACACGGTAGTCAAGCAAAACGAACAGCAATACAAGGATAGAAAGAAAGCCACTATCAAGACTTACTTTGATGGATTGAATGTTAACCTTGTAGACTTCAATAAGGTTTTCAAGTCTGAGTGGCTCAACAAATCCGCAAGCATGAAGTCTGTATGCAACGAAATTGATTCCATATTCTCCAAAGTCGAGAACGAACTTTCCACGCTGAAGGGGTTTGGTGAGGATTTCGATGTCCTTCGTACTTATTATATGGATACGCTCAATATCGCATCCACCATCCAGTATGCCAACCGTCTGAAGGAGCAGCGTGAGCGTGCCAAAGCAGCAGAAGAAGCGCGCATCAAGGCAGAGCAGGAAAAAAAGGCTGCTGAAGAAGCGCAGATGAAAGAGGAAGCGGAACGAGCCAAACAGAATTCAGTCAATCCATTTGCAAGAGCCAGTCAGCTGGTCACCAATGAACCACCTTCCTTTGTCGAGCAAACCAAAGCTCAGGAACCGGAGCTTCTGACGAGAGCTTTTACTGTTACCACAACTCGTGAAAATATAATCGCTCTTGGTGACTTCATGAATGATAATAATATTGATTTCGACAAGATTGAACTTGCAGATACCCTATGCAATACAGATTTGAATTCCATTGTCAGAATGCTTGAATATAGTGCAAATCTGATAGACAAAACCTCTACCAAACCTTGCGAAGCAGATAAGGCAAGGCAATTCAGAAACATGATAAAGAAAATTCAAAAGAAAATAGAACAATGAAAATTACAATCAGCAAAACAACCGAGTTTGAAGCGGTCTACCTGAAAGTGGATGCAGGTGTACGCTATTGGGAAGACGCAGAAGTAAACGGAGTTAGTGATTCTGAAAATCCGCCAACTATTCCTTGTGCTGAATTTATCCATGCCGATAATGAATACCGCTGGCGACCTATTATCGACATCGACAATGGAGTTATCACTAATTGGGAAAAAGGTTTTACCGCACAAGTTCACTATAAGGTATGCGATGATGGCATTTATACAGTTACTGATAAAGATGGCAACATCATTGTTGAGCATGAGGGTTACGTTCCATCCATCATGTGCCCGGAAGATGAAGGATATGGCGACTACATCATTATGAATATTGACGAAAATGGATTTATTCAAGGATGGGAAAAAGAATTGATTAGTAGAATTATAAAAAAGTATGAGGATTAAATGAAAGCATTATTTAAAATGGACTTCGATTGCGGAAGAATGGGCAATCTTGAAGGAGTATTTATTGCAGACACAGAAGATGTCGAATACTTAGTGAATAACAAAATCAGTGTTTACTTCGGTGAAGTACTTGGCAAACACTCTGAAATATCCGGGTGTGTGGCTGAAAGTGAAATCAAACAAATAACCACCGATGAAAATGTAATCAAGATAGTTGAAGAATATGGGCTCAACAGTGGGTATAATCCATTTGAATACACTCTTTGTACATCAGAAACGGAAGATATACCAGACAACGGAGTTGATTGGGATGATTGTACTGTACAAGAATACATAGACTTTATGAGGAAAGGTATAATACCCCAATATTACGAGAAAGATTATAAAGAATGGCTAAGTAGCCAAAAGGAGGATTAAATCATGCAAGACTATATTTCAGATTGGTTCATCCCGATGGACTTTGGGTATGACATTCCGGACGAAGAGCCGGACGGTGAGGACAACTTTAATTTTGACTGAGAGTGGTATGAAAGAGTATATTTATTTAATCCTGTTTCTGATAATAGGAATTGTTGTCGGGAATAGGGTATTCAATCACTTACACGCATGGCTGGGCGTAACAATAATATCAGCCACAATAATTTTCTTTATTTACAAACTGATTAAAACATTGAAAGATGAAAAGACTGATTAAGTTAACGATGGTATGTATGACCTTAGTAATGTTTGTCTCCTGTGAGAGAGTAGCCCCTAATTATGCAGGTGTCCTTATGGAGAATTACGGCAAGCAGGGAAAGGAGGATTTCAAGATTGTTTCCGGCAAAGTGTCCACATGGGAATTGGGCACAGAACTTTTTCAGGTTCCGCTATTCGATCAGCGTGGAGAATTCGCTGAAGCTGTCACACTGAAAGCTGCCGACAACACGGAGTTCAAGGCGTGTCCTACATACAGCTATAAAGTTATCAAGAACCGTGCCATTGATGTTGTCTTTGACAACAAGCATATTGGCCGTGGAAGTGACTTTATGTCTTCGTTGGAAGATAACATCTTGGAACCACGTATATATGATTTGATAAAGGAAGAAAGTCGAAAGCATAAGACCGATAGCCTGATGGCTGACGGAGGGTCGTTGGTATTTGAGAAACGGTTGGAACAGATAGTTGACATGGAGTTTGAAAAAAGAGGTCTGCAACTGCTCACATTCTCCGCACAACTGGAGTTCTCCGAAAAGGTCCGTGAGAAGATTGACAGCCGGAATGAAGTGAACACCAATATATCCGTACTGGACCAACAGATTGAGGAACAGAAGAAACGCAACGAGCTGGAACAGTTGAAAACCGAACAGGCTCTTATCCAGTCAAAAGGTCTTACCAAAGAAATTCTTTACAAACAGTTCATTGACAAATGGGATGGGAAGTCGCCGATTTACGGTTCTATCCCTGATTTGATCAGAATACAGAAATAACTTTGTTACCTTGCCTTCCCGGTCTGTGAAGATAGGGAGGCAAACGGGAGGTTGGCGGAAATGGCAGACGCTAATCAAGATGTAAGGTGCAAAATTCTAGGATAACCGTTAATATCCAAGCCGGCAACCTACGAGACATCTTAGGGGAGCTGACTTGAAATCAGTGAACTGCAAAAACACCACTCATGCAGGTTCGAATCCTGCACCTCCCACTATAAATGAATAAACGTTGAATATCAAACTTTAAAAGAATTAATTATGATGCATACTTGGTTTGAATGCAAAATCCGTTACGAAAAGGTAATGGAAAACGGCATGAACAAGAAAGTAACTGAACCCTATCTGGTTGACGCGTTGAGCTTTACTGAAGCAGAAGCCCGTATCATTGAAGAAATCACTCCGTATATCAGCGGTGAGTTCACTGTTTCGGACATCAAACGCGCCAACTACAGCGAACTGTTCCCCTCTGAAGAAGATGCAGCCGACCGCTGGTTTAAGTGCAAGCTGTTCTTCATCACGCTGGACGAAAAAAGCGGAGCGGAGAAAAAGACCTCCACTACCGTATTGGTACAGGCTTCCGATCTTCGCGATGCTGTAAAGAAACTGGACGAAGGAATGAAAGGTACAATGGCAGACTATCAGATCGCATCCGTAGCCGAAACCGCCATCATGGATGTATATCCGTATGAAGCTAAGGAAGTTCCGATATCCAACACTCAGATATCGGAAGGTGCTGATTCTCCTGTAGTACGCAATTTTATCCAGTCCCTACCGGATGGTTGCAGGACAACCATAACAGTAGCAGGAAAGCAGGTTGTTGTCGACAAGACCGGCAAGGACACGGTAGTAACCCCACATAAGGAAAAAGACGATGACATACGAGGAGATGATTAAAAAAGCGCAGTCGTACAAAATGCGCGGGAAGCCGAAGAATGACGAGCACCGCATACAGTCCGCTTGTGTCCGCTGGTTCCGTTTAAAATATCCGAAACTTAAAAACGTGCTTTTTGCTGTTCCCAATGGTGGCAGACGTGATGCCATCACCGGAGCGAGACTGAAGGAGGAAGGTGCGACCAGCGGAGTGTCAGATTTGATACTGCTGAAGAGCAACCGCTTCTATGGAGGACTTTGCATTGAGATGAAAAAGCCGGGAGGCCGCCAGTCTCCTGCACAAAAGGAATGGCAGAAGGATGCGGAAGCCAACGGAGCGAAATACGTCGTCTGTAAATCATTGGATGAGTTTATGAAAGTGACAATTGATTATTTGAATGACGTATGACAAACAGAAAAACTATAAACCATAAATTGAATTGCAAGTATGGAGATAAACTGTAAATATTGTCCTAAAAACGATGGGACCGGCAACTGCCTCATTAACGGATGCCCCCTGCCTCCTGTCATAAAGGAGATAGAAGAAATGCAGTCCTTTTTGGAGATAACCGCAAGTGACAATCCAAAGGAGCTTATAGACCGCCTCACTGATATAAACGTCTATCTCGCACGCTCTGGCAAGCTGCTTGCTGACGCCAAGGCATATCAGGATCAGGTGACAGCGAATGTATATGCCAGCCACATGGAATTCATCTCACGTGTTCCCGCGACTGTCGCCATGAAATTTGTCGCCGCGCAAAGTGTGACCGCCAATCAGATTGTGACATGGCTGGACCGTATAAACCGTACCCTCGTCCATGCCGGAGACAATATCAGGACCCAGATATCCTTTGCCAAACAGGATATGGCACTGCAAAGGAAAGGCTACTGATAAATAACGTTTAAATTATTGATATTCAGAAATATATTTATTGTAATCCCATAACAAAAAGTTAACTTTACAATATATATAACAAACTGATTATCAAACAATAGACATGATGAAAAAGGATACAAAAAGGAAATCATTTGTCTTCTATATAGAATGGCAGGAAGTGCTGATGGAATATCCTGAGGAGGTCAGACTTGAAGTGTACGATGCAATTATCAAGTACGCCGCATCGGGGACACTGTCGGAGCAGAAACCGTTGGCTAAAATGGCATTCTCTTTTATAAAGAAACAGATAGATGAGAATTTGCTACATGAACCTCCAAGCGGAGAAAACCACTGGAACTGGAAAGGTGGAATTACTGATGATAACCACAGATGCAGGAATTCAAGCGGCCATAGAAATTGGCGAAATTCAGTCTTGGAAAGAGACAACTTTACATGTTGCCGTTGTAAAAAACGTAACATGGAGTTAAATGCACACCATATCAAACCATTTTCTTTATATCCCGAATTGAGATTCGATATAGATAATGGCATTACATTGTGTCGAGAATGTCATGTAAGACTACATAAAGAACAAATGAAATGGGAAAAGAAAGTTTTTTGATATATAAATCGTTTTACAAGCCTATATCGAAGTTATCGGACAAGCAACTTGGAAGATTATTCCGAGCTATATTCAAGTATCAACTTGGCGAGATTATTACGGTAGAGGAGGACATTGAAATAGCATTTGAGTTCTTCAAGAATCAATTTGAAATAGATGAAAACAAATACCATGGCATTGTCGAGAGAAACCGTAGTAATGGAAGCAAAGGGGGTGCTCCGAAGAGAGCGAAGAATGATAATTCGGATGATATTGGAACAACCCCAATAAACCCAAATAACCCAGTGGGTTTTTCAGAACCCAAAAAAGCCGATAATGATAATGTAAATGATAATAATAACTCTCTCTCTAGCGCGCATACGCGTGAAAACCTGGGCGATATTTCATCAGAAACATTCGATATGGATTTAGACAAATGCTTCGCGGACCTAAAGTCTGAGGAAGGATGGCTGAGGGATGCTTGGGAACGGGCATACAGGAACGGATTCAGGAACTTCACTTTGGATGAATGCAAAGACAAATACGTTGACCTGTACTATTGGAAGCTAAAGGGGGAAGGCGTTACACACAAGTCTGTTTCAGATGCAAAACGCCATTTCTCAAACTGGTTGATAACGGAACTTAAAAAACAGAAAGATGACAGAGCAAGAACAAAAACTTTCAGCAGAGCTACAACAGATCCGACAGGAAAAGTCATTTGCGGCGAAACTGAAACAGGAACAGATATACAATCTGGTGGAGCGTCACAAAAAGACTATTCTGCAAGATTTTGAATATGACCTGACGAATCCAGCCGAATATTACGCCCATCGTGATCTTGTCAGGCAGCTGGGCAATGATTATACTGGACGTGAATTCAGGGAGTTCGAGGTTGACGAGAACAACTCGAAGGTATTGTCTTTCCTGCTGTATTACTTCAACGGATGCAGACTGGCCGAGAAAGTGTTTCCCGATGAGGATTACAAGATTCACAAGAACCTGCTGATTGTCGGGGCACCCGGCACTGGAAAAACAATGATCATGCAGATTTTCGCCGATTATCTGCGTCTGACACGGAATCCCAGCCAGTTTGAAAACCTCTCCGTCACCCAGATGATGAACTACTACAAGATGAACGGACACATAGACCTGTATTCCTACAACGAGGGGCAGTCAAAAGGATTCAATCCCGCCCCGTTCAATATCTGTCTGAACGACATAGGTTTGGAAACCGAGAATCAGAAGAGCTACGGTACCAGTCTTGACAGCGTGATAGACGAGTTTCTCTATGCGCGTTATGAGATTTACCAGCAGTTCGGGAAGAAATACCATATCACCAGCAATCTGAACATCGGTGATTTCAGGAAACGGTTTGAAGGACGTCTGATTGACAGATTCAAGAGTTTTAATGTCATTCCCCTGCTCGGAAACAGCCGCAGGAGATGACAGTTATATTAAGTTAAGCAGATGCGTTTTTAAGATTATATTATTTGAGAAATAAATAAAAGTTATCTTTACATACATAAAAGAATTAATAAAAACCAAGAGCAATGAACATTACGAAAGTTTTGGCGGAAGAAGTTGCCAATAAAATGGTAGAGCCGTTAGAAAAGAAAATCAACCTGTTGCATGATGAACAGGTCAGGATTACGGAAGAGGTGATCCGAAAATCCATTCCACAGGAAATCACCGACTGTTTTCAAAAGTTTCGGTCTTATTTCTCTGTTGCATATAGCATCACACTGTTTAACGGTTCCTATGAAAAACGTGTTGCCGGACTGAAAGGATTTCCCAGCGCAAACGCTTACTATCCTCACATTGAGGCGGACAGGGAAGTTATTGAAAAGATAGACAAACTGGAAATCGAGATCAGTGCGGTAAAGGATGAGAAGACCAAGGTATATGAATCAGTCGTTGCGTCACTTCTGACATTACGGACATTCAAAAGAATCAAAGAGAATTTCCCTGAGGCATACAGACATATTGCCTGCTATGAAGATAAGGGAAAAACATCCGTATCCCTGCCGATAGACAATATCATGGACACTTTGAAAAAATACACCGTATGACATCTTGGGGAAGTTCACATTTTACAACTTCTCCCCTATTCTGCGGATAATCTGACTTTATTTTTTTATTTGAAAAACAAATAAAATTTACTATTATGCAAGAAACAACTCAATTGAATACACTGACCAACATCGTATTTGTCCTCACGGACGTTTTAGAAACCAACCTTCTAGAAATGCAGCAGCAATACAAGAAGGAAGGCTTTGAACTCAGACACGATTCAAAAAGAAACTTCAACACAGCCATAGCCGCGATAAAGAGATTGAAAAGTGATGTGAATCATTGCAGCGAATCCACTCTGGAAAACTTCGGCAATGATTCTGACATGGTGAACGCCATGTTGCTCACACTGATTGACAGATGCGGTGATGATGACAACCTCGCTTATAAGATGTACGAATACATTAAATCTTTCCCGTCCAAACTGAATCTAGACTTGGATTTGGATAATGCGTTCAGCCACCTGTTTAAAAAGGAGAAGTTATGAAATCGCAGAAAAATATCTTAAAATCCATTGAAGGTCTGTCCGATATAGAACTATTTGTTATTGATCTCTTTTGTGGCGCCGGCGGTTTGTCCGAAGGTGTGGAAGAAGCACGATTGGATGGAAATAGATGTGGAAAGGTTGTTTGCTGTGTGAACCATGACAAGAATGCCATCCTTTCACATGATGCCAATATCCCTGATGCACTTCACTTTATTGAGGATATCCGTACACTGGAACTTTCCCCGATAAGCACTATTGTAGAACGTATCCGTCAGCTATACCCTGATGCCATGATAATGCTTCATGCTTCTTTGGAGTGTACCAACTTCTCGAAAGCCAAAGGCGGTCAGCCGAGAGATGCCGACAGCCGAACGTTGGCAGAACATCTCTTCCGTTATATTGATGTTATAGACCCTGACTACATTCAGATTGAAAATGTAGAAGAGTTTATGTCATGGGGAGATATGGATGAGAATGGGAAACCTATCAGCATGGACAAAGGCCGGCTTTATCAAAAGTGGGTGCGCAATGTCAAGAAGTACGGTTACAACTTTGAGCACCGCATCTTAAATGCTGCCGACTTCGGTGCCTACACCACAAGAAAACGCTTCTTCGGCATCTTTGCTAAAAAGAACTTGCCGATAGTATTCCCTGAACCGACCCACTGTAAAGGTGGTAGGCAAGATATGTTCTCGCGGCTGGAGAAGTGGAAGCCGGTAAAAGATGTGCTTGATTTCTCTGATGAAGGAACTACCATCTTCAGGGAAAAGCCTCTTGCAGAGAAAACGCTTGAACGTATCTATGCTGGACTTATCAAGTTTGTAGCCGGAGGAAAGGATGCTTTCCTTTCCCGTTACAATACGGTTCGCCCTCAAGACACATGCAAATCAGTTGATGAACCATGCGGAGTGTTGACTACTGAAAACCGCTTTGCAAAGGTACAGGTAAGTTTCCTCTCCAAACAGTTCAGCGGACATCCCGAAAGCAAGAATGTGTCTGTAGAAGAACCGGCAGGTGCAATCACCTGCAAAGACCACCATGTTTTTGTTTCTGCTTATTATGGAAATGGACATAATCATTCGGTAGACCTTCCAGCTCCAACGGTCACAACGAAGGACAGGATGGCTTTAATTGAAAGCCGATTTATGTGTTCTTATAACTTTAAGGATACAGGAAAGGATATTAATCAGCCTTGTCCTACACTTCTGACTAAAGACAGACTTTCCCTTGTATCTCCATTTTTTATGAATCAATATTCTGGAGGTGGTCAGGTGTCTGATATAAACTCGCCATGCCCCGCTGTTACCACAACACCGAAACAAAACTTGGTAACATGCCAGCCGTGGATAATGAATACTGCATTCTCAAATGTAGGTAGCAGTATAGAGGAACCCTCCCAGACCATTACCGCAAACAGGAAATGGCACTATCTGATGAATCCACAGTTCAACAGTGCTGGCGGCTCTGTTGATAGCCCCTGCTTCACATTAATAGCCCGCATGGATAAGATGCCGCCCTATCTGGTAGCAACAGAAAGCGGTCAGGTAGCGATTGAAATCTACGACAATGATAGTCCTATGACCGTGAAGATAAAGGAGTTCATGGCACTGTATGGCATAGTGGATATTAAAATGCGGATGCTTCGCATTCCGGAACTCAAAAAGATTATGGGATTCCCTGAAGATTATGTTTTAATAGGCACACAAGCTGACCAAAAGAAATTTATCGGGAATGCGGTGGAGGTTACACAAGCGAGAAAAAATACTGAAGCACTTTGCAAAGTATTGAGAAAGTTGAGATTGAAGAAATCAAAAGAAATAGCTTAATGGAAAATGGAAAACTTATATTAGATGCCTGTTGTGGCAGTAGAATGTTTTGGTTTGACAAATATAATCCTCTTGCCTTATTTGTTGACAAACGTTCGGAAACACTTACGGCCAAGGACAGGGGTAAGACAAGAATCATAGAAATAAAGCCGGATGTAATAGCCGATTTCACCAACCTTCCATTTGAAGACAATTCTTTCTACATGGTGGTGTTCGACCCACCGCACCTGAAAACACTTGGTGCAACCTCATGGATGGCTAAAAAGTACGGAAAACTGCCGAAAGACTGGCAGTCACTCATACACGATGGATTTACTGAGTGTATGCGCGTCTTGAAGCCTTACGGCACTCTTGTATTCAAATGGAACGAGAGTGAAATAAAAACAGTGGATGTATTGTCTGTTATCCCTTTTAAACCTCTATTTGGGCATACCACTGGAAGACAGAGCAAGACAATATGGATGTGTTTTATGAAACTGCCAATTAATTCATAACGATATAGAAAGGAGGTAAACCGAGCCTCTGAAAATCGGTAGTTGTTCTTTGACGTATTGGATTTACCGATTAATTTTTTAGTTAAAATGTGACCTTATGGTTAATAATGTGCATAATCTTGGAAACAAAACATTTAATTTACTGTTTTATTTTTATATTTGCATTATAATTTAAATATGGAGGTAATATGTGCATATTAAAAGAAGTGGGACGTTTTATTAAAAATGGAGCTTCTACATTTCGTGATGCCTCTCAAGGGCATTATAAGCAGAACTCCGAAGCTATTTCTGAAATTAGGAAAGAAATTCTAGAAAAAGACAGAAATAGGAATGATGATAAGAGAAATCTTATGGAAGACAGAAAAAATATTGAAGGGGATGTACGCAGATCTTTCAATGAAATTGCATTAAAAAATGGGTAAACAAGAACTAAAACAGCGAGAAACACAAGTTGCAACAGGCGATGGAGTTGGAAAACAATTAGAGCAGACTTTTACTGTTGATGACAATTGCCTACCTTCACCTCAAGAATTAGCTGCATATAAGAGTATTGATCCTAGAATTGTCGATTATCTTATTAATGCCTCTGTAAAAGAGCAAGCGCACCGACATAAAATGGATAGCAATAAATTGAATCTGATTAGAAAAGCTGATAGAAGAGATGGAAGAATGAATTGGTGGGGAATGTTTTTCGCATTTCTAGCTATAGTTGTAATGATAGTTCTTGCTGGTTATGCTCTTTATTTAGACAAACCTTGGTTTGCTGGGATTATGGGTGCTAGTACACTTGTATCCGTAGCATCTATTTTTATTAAAAGTAATGATAATAAAAGCAAACCATATGGTAATACCAAGAAATAATTAAAATTATTAAGACTAAAGTTAGGCGGTAAATTCAATTCTACCGCCTTTTTTGTGCCTGGGCGGATAGTTCAGGCATTTTTTATTTTAATCATAACTAATAAAAAAAGGAATATTATGGAAATGCCAGTACCATGCAGTAAATGCGGAGAATGGGTAGAATTAAATTCTACTCGTGAATCAGAATTGAATAAAGGCAAGATGCTATGTCCTGAATGTTACTCAACCGATGATTCAGTTAAAGATAAAATCGAAGAGATAAAGGATATTCAGCTCATGCTTGACAATAATGACCCGGAAGTTAAAGGAGATCGTCGGGGATGGAAACGTAATATCAATAAATTGAAACAGGAGATTATCGAATTAGGATATGATCCAGAAGAATATTTGTATTAACGTATAAGGAACAGATATGAACATAAAAATAAGCAAGGAGGCGTATGAGAAACTAATCAAAGAAGATTTATACTTTCTCAATGAGCATTGCCCAGATAGCCTAGAATTAGATCACATTAAAGTAATTATTTTTAGTTCTATCGACTGGTATTATCCTGATAAGAACACTTGTACAGCGTTGAAAAGAATAGAGAATAGGCTTAAAGTTGAACTTCAGAAGCAAAAGGACGCAGGTAAGCAATTTCTATCAGATCAGGAAATAGACGGCTTGATTGATAGCATACTGAAAGAAGAATAACTCTCAAAACAAGATAGAAATGAAGCAAAGCAAATTGACTCACGGCTCTCTGTTTAGTGGGATAGAAGGTTTCGGCTTGGGTGCAGCATTTGCTGGAATAAAAACACTCTGGAGCTGCGAATATGAAGAGTATCAAGCAAGTATAATCAAAAAAAAATTTGGAGAAGACCATGGAATCAACAGAGATATTAGAACGTATTCAAATCCAACGTTTGTTGACATCATTAGCGGTGGATTCCCTTGCCAGGACATCAGCGTTGCTGGAAAAGGTGTCGGAATTGTCGGTGAAAGAAGTGGCTTATGGGCTGAGATGTATCGAGTTATACGGGAAGTTAGACCTAGATACATCATCATTGAAAACAGCCCAATGCTCCTTATTCGGGGATTTGAACGAGTCCTATGCAACCTTTCCGAAATCGGGTATGATGCAGAATGGCAATGTTTATCAGGCACCGACTTTGGCATACAACAGGGTCGGGAACGGTTATATTGTATTGCCTACTCCCGTGAAAACAACAGCTCACGGTGCAGCCAGGGATCGGTATTTCGGAAGCCCTACCTATCGGGGCAACATACAAGAATATATCCGGGATGGAGAACAAGACAGTCAATACCCGCACCCCGCTTTGCTGGAAAACATAATGAGCTTCCCGATCGGGTGGACAGAACGGAGTGTATAGGTAATGCAGTACAACCTATCATTGCGCACTATTTATTTGAATGTATTAAAGAATTTGATAGGCAATTAGAGCAAACCGTGGGTGAAAATGAGTAAAACAACAATTTATTATCTATTCCTAGTAGTAATGTATATGCTGCTAGGGTAGATGGAAAGAAAAGATATGGATAAAGATAAATTTATAAGAGCAATAGAAATAAACAATAAAATAGAGGAATACAAAGATCATAAGATGACACTTGAAAATTCTAACATAAAATATGGTGGTGGATTGATATTTACATACAACAGGATGCACAATGATGTACCATTAAAGGAAGAAATTTTTGGTAAAAATTTCTTTCAGTTATATATGTATGCTTTGGATAGTAAGATAAAAGAATTACAAAAAGAGTTTGACGAATTATGATAAAGGAAGAAACCAAACAGACAGCAGAAGAAGCGGCAAGGGGATATTCCAATGATTGCAGAAACAGGCAGCGTCATTGTGAACCGTACTGCATTGTTGACTTTATTTCTGGCGCACAATGGCAGTCAAAGCAATCGCCTTGGATAAGTGTTAAGGAACGGTTGCCGGAAGAAGGACAAAAAGTTTTCGTTTTGACAATGTGTTGTGGTGTTTCACGCATTCTAATTGAAAGGTTTTATAAAACAAATGCTTTTGATAAAGATAATAGATGGATTTTTGGAAATAGTATCGTGTTGGCATGGTTTCCTATTCCGTCTTTCGATGATATACTAGAAGCCAACAGGGATGTACTTGAACGGATTAAACAGAAAGGAGATTGATTATGAAAGTAAAGAACGGAATAATAATAGATGGGGTGCTGCATGAATTAGTATTAATGCGGAATAGTGCACCATGTGACAATTGTAGTCTACAAGAACAATGTAGAACAGATCGTTCCTTGTGTACAGTAATTGCTGGATATTATAACTCTGATGAACGTTTTATTAATCGTGGAGAAGTAACGGATATTAAGATAGATAAGGAGGAATAACTATGGGATTTACAACACCGTGCTTTATTCGCAAGAGTACCTATAAACTTAGAAAGAAATTAGATGAGTTGGGATATAGATTGTTTGGAGCGGAACTTAACAAAGATTTATGTATTTTCACTGGACCCGAATACGGTCTATATAGTATTGAGTTTTTCAGTAATATTCCACATCCTGACGAAACCGATAGTGTTGATTACGGAACGAACGAGGAACTTTTCCTAGCTATCGCTGCATTGAGGGATGATACAGACAAGTACCAATGGTTTACGGATGGGGATAAATGGATTCAGTGTCCAGAAATCCTATTCTCTACCTATTGGGTTTACAATGATGTTGACGTAAATTTGGACGCCATTCACAAGGCTACCGTAGACGAACTAATTGAACATTTTAAAACAAAGGAGGAACGATGAAAGCAAGAATAAAAAGAAAAATTCAAAAAAGACCATATTTATACAATGTAGGACAAGTTTTTAAGGCTTGTGATTGGCTTACTAGTATTCAGCGTGGAAATATAGTTTGGCATCGGTATCATTCATTCGGTACTATTACTAAGCGTTATGTTTATATAAAGGATTAAATTATGAAAGCAAGAGTAAAATCAACTGGAGAAATTGTAGAAATCAAGGATTTATATGATGATGGAACTGCCTTAGTGAAAGGCAGATATTTCGAGGTATCAGAACTTGACTTCTTTTAATTTGATACTATCGCAAATTGCATCAGTATCTGATTCGTTTCTATACAAGTAGTATGTAATCACTATTAAAAATATCTTCGGAGCGAATAGATGTATATAATATAGGTGGAAATTCACACCTTTCTTGTTCATGAGAAGGTACTACTAAAGTTTTATATTCAGGAGAAAACATGATTTCTGTATCAAACTCAATACATATTCCTGTTTTCACATTTGCATACATTTTTCATAATGGGATATTTTCAGATTCATCATATGTATAACTACTTGAAAAAATATAATTTAATGGATTAAAATTTGAAAAAGGCTCGGATTCAGTTTTGTTATCCAACATATCCAATCGTGAAAATTTAATACTCTTAGATTCAAGGATTAATGCAAGTGTTTCTATTGTTGTATAATGATATATCTTCATATTATATGAATTTGTTTATACTACTAAGCGTTGATAATGAGAATAATCCCTAATGCTATTACGTTGTGATAGATACCATTTAAAATTATCTGTCATAATTAGATTATCCAAAGCTTCACTTATGGTAATGGCGCGAATAAACATCCCATCTTCAGGACGTAGATTACTTGGTACAAGGACGTGACCATCCATATTAAATGACAGATAATGGGAATCAAACAATTTATGATGATTTTGGCATAACCATAAACCATTCTCACCATTTATAGCATGATCAAACTTCGCATCATCACTAAAATGGTCATCACGGGTTATCTCTGCTACTCCCCACACATGAGCACCTTGAATAATTTCAGATATTTCACATCCACATAATGCACAATGCTTACGTCCAAGCCGTTGTAATAGATTTCGTTGATATATTGGTGAACGAAAATCATTATTGCTTGCTTGATTAATGAATATCCTCTTTTCCAAAGTAATTGATGTGTCATGGATAGAGATGTTACCCATAGTATTTAACGTATCCAAAGACGCTTGCGGCAAATGAGTGAGATCTTGCTCACAAATATTGAATAAATCTATAGGTCTATCTGTAATAGTTGCCGCTGCTATAGCTAAAAGAGTCGACTCATATTTACTTGCTCCATAAGTCTTTGCGTAAATTTGAACTTTATCTGATGTCTTTGAAATGAAAGAAGAGTTATTTGATTTATTGGTTTCTCTATTATCATTCCTTTCATCTATCAATTCATCAATATTTTCAAATGCTTTGATTCCTGCGGGATAGAAATCAAGAAGATTTAAGAAAATGACTCCTGCGGTTTTCAACAAACGAAAATAAAGCAGATGATAATCTGTAAAATAGTTACCACTATGGGGCATAAAATAATAGTATAAACCTTTATTGGAACTGTTGTCTGCATAGTATAGATTTATTGCAGTAGGGATACTCTGTACACTTTGATTACGACCTCCCACTGACACTTCAGAAAGGGAAACAAAACTTTTGCTACCTCCATATTCGATAGTAATTAATCTACCCTTATTGTAAGTCGAAGTGTCACGAATAACTCTAAAGTTATCTTGTCCTGTAATCCTAACACAAATGTCTTGAAGAATTTCTCTTGTCAAAATTCTGTCATAAAGACCGGGCGTTTTTTGAGCATCTGGACGGTATGTTATTGTTGCTGTCATACTATCAATAATTTTTAATTAATACTTCGTGACGATTGTTGTATCTACCTTGTGCTGCAATGACATCCACCATATGGTATTTATTTTTATTAGTCCATTCTATGATTTCCGTATTAGTAAATTCCCCAACTTTTACTACATATGATAACATGAATTTCGCATCATGTTCATTTGCTGCATCTAGAAATTTACATAATTGTCGTTCATGTTCAAGTGTCCATCCCTCAAAACCACGTTTTCCATCATTGTATACGCCCAAAGTCGAACGATACGGAGGGTCTGCATAGATAAATGTATGTGGAGTAAACTGTATATCAAGAACATCAAAATTAGAGTTCATGAATAATACATTCTTTGTCTGTAAACTCCTCGTGAACGCAATAAACTTTGATAGAAGATTCTCATTGAACCAGCGAGAACCAGCTGGGTTATTAAATCCCCAATTTGAATTAAATCTTATTTGCTGCTGAAATCCATAAAGTATTAGGGTATATAACATTCGTGGATCGCGTTTTGCAACAGGGATGCTATTGTACTTATCACGTAGTTTTAAAAAACCTTCTTTATTATCAGGTGAAAGATTATATTTTTTAATTTGTTTCTCAATGTACTGTAAATACGAACAAGGATTACTGTAAAAAGAGCGAATAAGCCCTTCGACAAAAGGATTAATATCATTATAGATGATTTTTTTTGCGTTAATATTTACACCTACATTAAATCCTCCTCCAAAGGCATCAACAAATGTATCAATATCATCTTTAGGTAATTGACTCTTTATGAATCCCACCATTTTGGATTTACTGCCAGTATAATTCAAAGGTGATTCTATAACTACTCTTTCTCTTGGCTTCTTCTCTATAAAGAACAAATATTCAAAGTGTCCATCTGCACCTTGACATTTAAAGTTATTGTATTTTTTATAATCGATAATTTCACATATGTAACTATTCTCTATTCCATAACGTTTCATGGTGGTTTCAATAAAGTCCTTTGACATAAAACCATCATTGTTATAGCTAAGAATCACATATTTTGCTTTTGTCCCAGCAATTATTTTATCAAATAACACATGAGCATAATAGTTTTTTGACCATTGAGAACGCATTGATGTTGTTGGGCGAGAACCTGTAATTTTACTTAATATTGGATTGTCGTTCAATATCAATGTTTCCAATAAATGATATTGCGTACCATATTGATTCTGAGTATATGGCGGATCAAGATATAATATATCACAATCAATGTCTGATATAATGTCTTCAATTCTAGAGTTTAAAACTTCTATATTCTTTGCAATGCCAGGAGAAGAATCTATTCGATTAAATATAATAGGTTTAAGTGCTCTTTTGTCCCAATGTTTCAAAAAAGCACCATAAACACCAGCCGTATTTGATATGCCAGAAACCGATTCTAGTAAACACGCCAATAAATATGCAAATTCATTATTGGTAATTTTGTCTGATTCGTACCATTTTTCAATTATCTCTCTAAAAAAGTCTATTCGTCCTGCATTTTCCTTTGAAAAATACATTCGTTCTGAAGCACCAGGAGAGTAGTTTTGATAAATAAATCCTTCTCTAAATTCATTACATTCGTTTAAAAAACAAAAAGGATCAAAGCCTAATTTTTCAAAAGTACATCCGTTAGCAATCAACCTAGCATGAGTAAAAACAGATGCACATTTTAAGGAATCGTTAATAATAATCTTATTATATGTATTTTTTACCGCATCTGCTACAGCACCCATACCACAAAAACCATCACAAAATGTATATTTATTCTGCAACAGCCCTTTTTCTCTGAGTAAATCTACAATTCTATATGCAAGAGAATCTTTGCTACCTAAGTATCTCATATAATCAACTAATAAACAATTAGTTATATTTCTATACTGTAAATAAAACTACCTTTCATTATTTTGTTGGTATATCAAGTCTTGTATACCAACCCTCAATAGATTAGCAACTTTTACAAGAGTTGCCAAATCAGGTTGTGCAATATTAGAGCACCATTTGGAAACGGTTGACGGATTTTTACCTAATTGTTCAGCTAACCATTTGCCTGTTTTTTTTTTCTCGACAAGAACTAATTTAAGTCGATTTATATCCTCCATAATAATCATTATATTGAACTTAATGCAAAGTTATTGCTTTTATTTAATTCGATGACTATAAATGCCAATCTTTTTTCTGAAAATTTAATCTCCCGACTTTGGAGGTGAGATTGTCCGCACGAACGCAAGGCTTTTCGGGATGCTCAAATCTTTTTGAGCGGCTGAAAAGACATCTAGCTGTGTTCCTGCAGACACATTTTAGGGAGTACCCCGAAAGGTTTTGAGTTACTCAAAACATACTTTGCCATGTTCGAGTGAACATATACAGAAAAGGTGGTATAACTGTCCATTCTATAATCAATTTTCTCATTATACCGACTTGACTAAATGAACTCACTATAACTTCATTGCCGAATATGTCGAACATTATGAACTTGCGGTTACTGACCGTTTCTACATTTGTCCAATCCCAACTCCCTTTATATTATTTTCCCCTTTCGGTCAGTGGGTAGCGGGGCGGTCGTTTCCGTTTTCAAAGGCTTTTCTTGCAGGGGACGGTCGGAAGCAAGGTTTTTCCGGTAAATATGCTCGCAGCGAAGCGAAAAGAAATTTATCGACGGCATAGCCGCCTGACCTTGAAGCCGACTTTTAGCCCCGTGCGTACTTTGCTTTTGTAAACGGGAATGATTGCTCCGCTTTGCCTATGGTTAGTGGTGATTCTTTGGAGTTGTCGCTAATTTTTTTTAAAGAAAATTATTCGCAAAAATGCGAATGAATAAAATTAAAATGCTATCTTTGCATTAAAGAAACAAATGAGATGGTAGTAACGTTTGATAAAGAGTATCTGAAAGAATTGTATGAGTTTGGAAAGGCGAATGATAAAAAGCATCGTTTTCAACCTGATATCGTACGTAGATATAAACGTTGTATAGATATAATAATCAGTGTCCCTGATGTAACTTCACTTTGTAAATACAATGGGCTGAGTTTTGAAAAATTATCAGGGGACAAAAAGGACTTTTGCTCTGTTAGAGTAAACAATCAATATCGTATTGAATTTACAACCACAGAGGTGCAAGGTGAAGTAGTGACTACCATCTGTAATATAATTGAATTGTCTAACCATTATAAATAGAAAGTTATGATTAAAATAGATGGCGTAGACCCTAAAATGATAGCTAATAACTTAATTCCTTTTGAACCGACACACCCGGGAGAAGTATTAAAAGATGAAATTGAATTTAGGGGTATTTCTCAAAAGAAACTTGCTAAAGAGATGGGTGTGTCTTATACTGTATTAAATGAAATTCTGAATGCAAAGCGTTCACTAAATACAAAATATGCTATGCTCCTAGAAGCCGCGTTAGATTTAGATGCGGAACCTTTGCTCAAAATGCAAACATCTTATAATTTGCAAATGGCAAAAAAAGACAACAGGTTTATGGAGAGAATTAATAAGGTGCGTAAGATTGCAGCGTTATTATGATTGATGTTAGAGAATTAAGGATTGGTAATTATGTACACCTTTTTAAGAGTTTTATTATAATTTAGGCGTGATTCCATTTGGTTTCACGCCTTTTTGTACCATTCTCTAAAGTTTTTTCAAATACTTTACAGTAACTTTCTAAAGCTTACTTATATTTCTTCATCTCCGGCAAATGTTTCCTTATGTCACTAATACGTGTTGCGTCACTCGGATGCGTACTCATGATCTCTGGCACTGAACCCGATCCGCCCGCCGACATCTTCTGCCAGAATGTGACGGCCACATTCGGATTATAACCAGCCATCGTCATAAGAATAAGCCCCATATAGTCAGCCTCGGTTTCATGTTTGCGTGAGAATGGAAGCATCACACCGTATTGTGCCCCAAGACCATAGACTATATTCCCGGCTTTCTGTATGGCGGCGGATTTTCCACTGAGAGCCTCCCCCAAAATTTTCGCTCCGTATTGTGCAACCAGCTGCTGACTCATACGCTCATTGCTATGCTTGGCCACAGCGTGCGCCACTTCATGTCCGATAACTACAGCCAGTTCGTCATCAGAGGAAACCAGATTCATCAGTCCCTCATACACAACGATTTTGCCTCCCGGCATACAGAAAGCGTTCACCTGATTATCCTTAACCAGATTGAATTCCCATGAGAAGTTCCTCACCTCACCGGACATTCCATTATTTTCCAAGTATTGTTCCGTGGCAGCGGCTATTTTCTTTCCGACACGTGTCACCATCGCTTTCTTTGTCGCGTTACTTGATATCGGTGCCGACTTGATATATTCCGAATACTGGGTCAGACTTGATGAAAGCACTTCGGAGTCGGATACAAGCAGCATCTGTTTCCTGCCTGTCAAAGGAACACTTCCACAACCGTATAACAGAAGCACGGTTGCAAATAAAGTCACAATTTTTTTCATGCACCTATAATTTTAAAAGTATGAACAAAGTTAACGATTATTTTCTAATTGTGATAAGTCGATATATGAAAAAGCATTGCACATATCATTGGACGGTATTCATACAAAGCGCGACTGAAATGAACATGTCAATATCCAACTTTAAGTTAAATCAAGTTTAACTTACTGTTAATCAGATGATTATATTTGAACACATCACTAATAATCAGTATCTTAGCTATATAAAAGAAACCAATATTACTAACAATTAAAACATAGAAGATATGAAAGTAACAGATATTAAAATGTACATCAGTACATTGTCTATTATCAAAAAAGGTCAAGAAATTGAATGTGGTGACTTTTTAGGTGGTAGAAAGGTAAATGCCAGTCAAGAAGATGCCTTGAATAGCATGAAAAATGCTGTATATATGTATTTGTTTGCATCTATCATGAAGAAGGATAAAGGTTACAAAACAATGGCATTCACAATAACCGCTTGCAATTCTGCTATTTATGATAACAGCATGAAGACAGAGGTTGTATGTAAGGTTGGTTATAAAGAAATGATACAGCTTATCAAAGATGGGTATAGAAGTCCACTATTTGATACTCGCAAGCTGAAATCATTGGTAGATATGAGACTTAAAGAGCTAAAGATAGCATAATAACCAGCAGGGCGAAAGCCCTGCGCAACAAAAAAGAATATGACCAAGAAAGAATTAATTGCAGCACTTGCAAATGTAAATGATGACGCGGTGGTATTGTTTGGCACGAAAGAAATTCAGTTTTTCGGTGCATTTGCTACACAGGTATATATTAACTGGGATAGTAATGAGGTTCTTATAGCCAATAAGCACACAGATGCCACAACACCAGTTTACTGCGAGTTATTACATGAGGATAAAACGCATTAACATAAATCGGCAGGGCGAAAGCCCTGCGCAATATAGAAGAATATGAAAGAAAATATATTTTTAAAAGCAGTTATAGAAAAACCGTTATTGAATAATGAACCAGAAGTTTTACACCTTTTCGTTCAAATTATCAATGAAATAACTTCTTGTATGTCAGAAGACGAGTTAAGAGGCTGTATGAGCTCTTTAATAGTAAGACACCCTTATTTTAAACTGTTTTTCGATTATGGTTTCGGACATAATCATATGTGGGTGAAAGCATCAGGTTCTTTAGAAAGATTGATATTGGTTGAGTTCTAATCCGGTAGCCTTATGGCTACCACAATATACACGATTATGAAAGCAGATTTAGTTTTAGTTATCAGCCCTGAAGCCCCACTGATGAAGCAACTGGGCAAGGTATTGGGTAAGATGGTAACCCCTTATGACTTCTCTACTATAGAGAGGGGTGAAAAGTACATCACCATACAGCATGATGAAACAGGGCTTGTAGTGGCTTATACGAGTGAAGAAAGATTGAACGTAAAAATGAATTAAGAATGAAGAATGTATTAGAATCTTTGAAAGAAAGTGTCAAGAGTGGCAAAATCACAATCAGAGAGGCAGCTATAAAGCTGCATAAAGCAGGGTGGACGAGTTTTGTAGACGTGGATAAAACGAAACAATTACTTGAATTATGAACTCAATAAATGTAAACGGTTGCAGCGTATGCCAGCCCAGCAAAGAGAATTACACTACCTACACAACGAAGTTAGGCAGAAAGAGAGTGAGAATGTACCAGTACGATTACCGTACTGAAAGTGGTGAACTCTTTGCTTGTTGTGCGCCTACCTTAGAGGCGTGTAGAGAAAGACGGGACAAATGGCTTACTGGAAGCACAAGTGAAGACAAGAGATGCTCTTATTAATGAATTGAAGGAAGGAGGTAAGCAATGACGCAGAAACAAGCATTGAAGTCGTTAGAGGATTACTGCAAGGTAAACAATATGCACCTAACAAGTTCCTCATTTACCAGAAACGCTTATGCAATTGTGGCGCATGACACAAACCAAACCTGGAACCGAATATTTGAAAATGGAATACCATGCCACCGTTTAAGCGGCTATCATACGCCAAAAGAGCTTTTGATATGGCTTGACGGCTATCACGCCGGGATACAGAAAGGAGGTAAGAAATGGGGATGATTAAATTTAGAGGTGTAAATATCTTTGGCAATGAATGGTTGTATGGGAATCTTGTTAAGATAGAAGAAAACAGATATTCCATATTGCCCGAAATAAATGATATGCCGACATGCAAGTGTATAGCTGATTATGATGTAAATCATAATACCATTGGTCGATTCACTGGTTTGTTCGATAAAAACGGGAAAGAAATCTATGAGCGTGATTACATTTCCATAATCTACAAGTATGAAGGCATCGCAAATGGATGCGCTATCCCCGATCATGATTGTATTTGTTATGGAGAAGTGGTTTACATGGATGGCTTCGCTTGCTTTGGCTTGCGTCTGCATAAAGCGGAATACCCAATAAGCCAAGAATTAAAAGAGTGCCAGTACCTTACTGTCCCTCTGCTTCAGTTTGATCTGGAATGTGATAGTATTGAGGTATTTGGAAATGTGTTTGATAATCCTGAATTGCTAAAATGAATAGAATATGGGAAATAAAGTAGTAGCATTTATAAGATCAAACGAATGGTTTAAGTCCACTATGGTAGAGCATGGCACACATAATGGATATGTAGCTGTCCCTTCTATGAACAAATATCATGGAATGTCTTATTTGGATATTAATGATATAGACGTTCATGGCGGTATAACATTTTCAGAACCGGCAATAAGCGGTGAAGAATCTATCGGAAGCAAAAGGAAAATTAATCCAAGGTATGTCGGAAAAAGAAATCCCATATTGGATAATGCTGAGTTTATCACCGACAACACAGAAATAGGTAATGATTGGTGGATATTCGGATTTGATACATTCCATTATGGAGATGATAAATATAATTGGGATAAACAAGCTGTCATACAAGAGACAATGAACTTGATGGAACAAATAGAAAAATAAGCAATATGAAGTACAGAATCAAAATAATAGAAACCCTTTCTAAAGTGGTAGAGGTGGAAGCGGATGATTATGATTCCGCTTTCGAGAAAGTTGAGGAAATGGTTAACTGCGAAGAAGTAGTTCTTACAGCAGATGATTTTGAAGGTCGTGAATTTTATCCGGTAGAAGATTATGAAAAGTAATAAAGAATACAAAGTAAAAGTCCAGTTTGTCTTAGAAGGAGAAGTAACTGTCAATGCTTGCAGCAAAGATGAAGCGAAAGAATTGGTTGAAGAAAGTTTTGGTCTTGTCGTTGGTGGTAATTTGCACTCTATGGATTCAAGAATAATCGATTGGGATTTCCCCGTTCATCCTGAAATGATTGTGAAGTAAATCAGTATGGCAAAAGTATATGAAAACAAGAAAGGATTCAAGGTCATACAAGCCACTCGTGGCGAAATGATATGCGCGCTCAGTGAATATGGATGTGTCGGAATTTGCGACAGCTGTGGTTCCAGTAATTGCCAAGATGGATTCTACATCGCAGTCCTTAATCGCTGGTATTGTTCTGATTGCTTCCATAAGTGGTATGCCAGAGCTAAACGCTATGCTTCCGATGAATATGTTGAAAACAAGAATTTTGAATTGTATAAGGCTGTTTTAGGGATCTATTAGTTGTTTATGATGGTAATTTAATTTATAACATTTTGATATCAAATATATTATACATTCACATCTAAATATCAGGATATGAGAACGAAAACAGAAAAAGCAATCAATTTATTCGAGTCCGGGTGCCTGAAAGAAGCGTTATCCATCTTCCGCACCTTCCGCATCGGATTCACCAAAGAAGAACGCAGAACACTGCAAATTGCAAGTGAAAGTCTTGCCGGAAATGAGAACTTCTACCAACAGATAGGAATCGACACAGATTCCATGATAAGCAAATCGGTTGAAATAATCACAGAAAAGTATTTGAGCAATGAAAAAGTTCAGTGTAAAATAGGGCGTAAAGCTTGTTACATTATAACTAATTAGTTATATTTGCATCATGGAATCAATAGAAACTAAAACCACTGATATAAGAACCATATACAAGACAGAGGAATTTGAAGAGTTCTACAATGATCTAAATGCAAGGGTAAAGGATAAGTTCGAGTATACATTTGAACTTGTACAAACGGTGTATGCCTTGCCTGTAAAGTATATAAAGCATTTGGATGGAACAGACTTATATGAAATGCGTGTGTCAGTCGGCTCTAATGAGTACAGAACTGTGTTATTTGCAATTGACAACAGCAATGTCATTTTAGCAACAAAAATAATCCTGCTTAACGGATTTTTAAAGAAATCTACAAAGGATTACGATAAGCAAATAGCCAAAGCAATACGAATTTTAAAAGATTTAGCATTATGATACAGTTAGATGAAAAGAAATTGGCAAGACTCAGAACAACCAACCAGCAACTTAATGAGAAATATGGGGAACATGGTACAGATACTCGTGAGAAGTTCAATGAGAAGTCGATGGCATGGTATTATGGTGATATACTTCGTGAACGCCGCAAGGAGCTAAAATTGACCCAGAAGCAGTTGGCGCAGAAAATTGGTAAGGAGCAAAGTTATATCGCCCGTGTGGAAAAAGGGGAAGTAGATATCCAGTTATCAAGTTTTTTCCGCATTGCGCGTGCGTTGGGTATCGAGTTTACGCCTACATTTGTTTGAAGTTAATTTTATATTCATAGAACATTTGCTTGCATTAAGGCAGAATGGAGAAGTCCGTTCTGCCTTTTTCGTTTCTGCAAGTAAAAGTTAAATCTTTGTCTTTCAGTATTTTATGATGAAAATAAAAGATATAAACCATTGTAAATCAATTATTTATTTGTATCTTTACAATATCAAAATAACACCTATTAATAACAAGTAAAAGTAAAGAGCAATGAAAACAGAAGAACTTATCAGATACTACAAAGCAAACATTGAAGCTATTGAAAAAGGATTGAACAACGACTCTCTTTCAGCAGATAAAAAATTCAGATTGGGATATACACAACAAGCGTTGGACGGATATAAGTCTGCTTTACAAGAACTTCTTGGAAATAATAACGACTAATAATAGAAGAGAGCAAATGAGCAAAGTAACAGAACTAACAAAAGAGTTTCAAAGAGTGATGTATTCCACTACATATTCATTTGAGATTGATACCGAAGATTATGTTTTCGGATTCAAAAACACAATAAAGAAGCGTACAAAAAGTTTAGCCAAGGCAAGCAAGCTAAAAGTGAAGTTAACCAATGATTGTGGTCGGTTCTTGTCAGAAACGGTGAGAGTTGTTGCTGTACGCTTCTACAAGAATGGAGAGCTTACCAAAAAATTGAAAGCAGAAGAGATATCTGCAAAGTATAACGGATAAATCATAGAGCTATGAATACTTATCATAAATTCTGTCCAAATGTATTTTTGGCAAAGTGCGATGAAAAGCACGAAAAAGGAGAAGTTATTGAGGTTACAACCAAGTATGGCAAAGAGAATGAAAGCATAGTTTTTAATCTGATTTTCGAGAAAGATGGTTTCTATTATTACTCTATCGTTCGGGCTGACGGATTTAATGTACAGGAATGGGCGAAGCAAAGAGCGAAACGCAGGCATGATTGGGCATCATTGGCTGCACAAAAAAGTAATGAGTATTTCAATCGCTCGAACAAAGATAGAGATTTCCTTTCCTTAGGCGAACCAATCAAAGTCGGACATCATAGTGAAAAGCGGCACAGGAAGATGATAGAAGATTCCTGGAACAATATGGGCAAAAGTGCTGAGCTCAGCGACAAGGCTGCCGAACATGAAAGAGTAGCCAAGTATTGGGAAAAACGTGCTGAAACGATCAATCTTTCAATGCCTGAAAGTATCGATTTCTACGAACATAAGCTGGAACAAGCTAAAGAATTCCATGAAGGTGTGAAGTCCGGCAAATACCCACGAGAACACGCCTACACTCTTACTTATGCCAAGAAAGCCGTAAATGAGGCACAGAAGAATTATGAACTTGCACTAAAGTTGTGGGGAGATGAAGAATAAAGTATACGTTTTGTTTCAAACTGATATTTGGAAAACAAAATCAAGTAGAGTGTGTTTCGGTGTATTTCTTTATGAAAATGCTGCTATTGATGCTGCCAAAGAAAATGGTTTATATACCAATGAAAGTGAAGTTGATATTATAGAATGTGAACTTGGAAAATTTGAGGAATTATGAAAACGATAGTAAAAGTCTATCTGAAAGACGAGCATGGCAATAAAGACTGGTTCGTTACCCCCATTAACCTCCCGGAACAAGAAGCGCACGAAAACTATATAGGTAAACGCTTCAATATAGGAATAGATACAGACCATATGATGAAATGTTGGAAGGTTGAGACCTTGAGAGTAGAAAAATAGTATTTTTGTTCAGTTTTATTTGAAAGACAAATAAAATGTTGTATTTTTGAGGCAGAAATAAGAGAAAACAGCTAAATTGAAGGAATGACAGAAATGGGATTGTTAAGTAGCCGCCTGTCAGCGGTGAAAAAGGATGGACGTAAACAGTCTGACAGCGTGGAATATCATCCGATTGCAAGTTCAAGTCTTGCTTCCTTCAATTAGCTAACAAGGGAATTTAGCAAAGTTGGTCTATGCGTCGGACTGAAAATCCGAAGAACAAGGTTCGAATCCTTGAGTTCCCGCAACCCTTAGTAGTAGTCAAGCGAAAACAAGGACAAAAAGGCTTATGTAATTTACGGGGTGATGGAAATTGCCATCTGACACGACTGAAAGAAGCCGAAAAATTGCATGAGTGCTCTTGCGAGTAGCTTGAAAAATGATTGAGTTTGTGTTTAAGCCTGTCGGGAATATGCCCGGCAGGCATTTACGCAGAAAATGTATGAAGTTGTACATAACCTGGAAAATATGGAAGTAACAATAAGGCCTCAAAGAATATCCGACGCAGAACATAGCTGGAGGATGCGTAAGGATAAGGATATATGGAAGTACGCTATTTGCGAAAGCCCCTACTCTCCCCTATCCCTTGAATCAGAAAACAACTTTTATAGAGAACAGTCAGAAAGTGATGAGTGTATACGCTTTGCTGTTCTGGCAGACGGCATATATGTCGGCAATGTTTTCATAGATAGAATAGATGAATCAGCATACGGATTTGGAGAACTTCACACTCATATCCTTAACAAAGCCTTTTGGGGTAAAGGCATAGGCTATGAATGTAACCGGCTTATCCTTGAATATGCTTTCCGCATCGCTAAAATGAATGGGGTTTACCAATATATCAATCCCTGTAATACCGCTGCATGGAAGAATGCCCTGAAACTCGGATTTAATGATATCGGTACTTCCTCTGTCAGGTCTAACGTACATATATTCATTATAAAAAAAGAGCAATGGATAAAAGAATAGAAATTATAGAACTGCCTGTGTCCGAACTTAAGACAGAGTTTGGGAATCCCCGTAAACCATTAAAGAAGAAGGCCAAGGAGAAGCTGAAGGAGTCACTTGACAACCTTGGCGATTTCGGCGTTATCGTCATTGACGAACACAACAATATCATATCCGGACACCAACGTGTTTCCATTCTTATGGAGAATCCTGACACTCAAGTTTTGTGCAAACGCCTTATTGGTTACAGTGAATCAGAATTAAAGGCTATTAATATCAAAGCGAACACCCATGCCGGCGAATGGGATATGGACAAGCTGGCTGAATGGACCGCAGACTTGAAAATCGATTTAAGCCTTGACCTTGAAAATCTGAATGTCAAAGAAACAAAGATCAAGGATATGGAACTGATACGCTATGAAAAATACGATTATGTGATGATTGTATGTCGTAACGAGATAGACCATCTGAATCTGACCCGTGCTCTTGGAATTGACGACAAGAAAGTTCTTGTATCCAGAAACGCCACCAGAGAGCGTAAGATTAAAGCACGTGCCGTATGGTACGATGATATAAAAGCCCAGATTATGCCTAAAAAAGAAAAAGAACAATGAAAAATTTCAATGTACTGCTTACGTGCTGCTCCATCCACGTAAAAGAAATGATAGATTGTTTGAAAAACAATGAAGACGGAGTTGATATAAAAGTATATGTCGCAAATTCCGTTGCGGCCAACCTCCCGCCTGCTGAACTGTCAGACGGTAATTTTGTGGTTCCGCCCATTTCTGCTCCAAATTATGTTGAAACACTCATATCCTTATGCAAGGAATATGATGTTTCAATCATCATGCCTACAGCGACATTGGAGTTGGAAATAATGGCTCGCGCTAAAGATAAGTTTGAGCAAAACGGTATTCTTGTATCTGTTTCTTCTATTGACAGTCTTCTGGTTGCCAACAATAAGATTGCTCTTTATAGTTGTTATGCCGGCTTAATGCCCAAACAGATCATTCCTGAGAGTGTTTCCGATGTGGATGCTTTCGCCTCTATGTTCAAGTACAAAAACAGCTCTATCTGTTGTAAAGTGGACAATCTGTGCGGCGGTAAAGGCTTCGCCGTTGTGGATGACAAGAAGTGCAATGATACCTCTCTATTCAACAAGTTCGGAGAAAACAGATACATATCCTTGCTTGATTTGAAATCCATCGTTGACAATGGTAAAAATAAGGTTATCCTTCAGCAGAGAATCGAAGGACTGGATTACACCGTTAGTGCGCTTGCAGACAAAGGAGTAGTTACTCATATCTGCGGTTATGTCGGCTACATGATGGCTTTCGGCTCCATTATGTATGGAGAAATCCAGTCCAACGACATGGCGTATGATATTGTCAGCAAGATTGTGAGAGAACTTGAACTTGATGGTAATGTGGCTTTTGACTTCATTCTGAAGAAGAGCGGCAAGGTGGTACTGCTTGAAATAAACCCGCGTATCAATGCCTCTCTCCCGTTTGTACGTCATGCAGGTTGCAATATGGTTTATTTGCGATGCAAACAATTACTTGGTTATGAAATTCCATCCACATATGAACTAAATTATGGATTAAAGATGAAAAAGTTCTATGACACCCGGTATTACGTTTAACATATACGTCATGTCATATCAGCGACCTCATAAAATAATGACTAAGAATTGCCTTGAATACTGTACTTATGTCGTTAGGGAAGAAGAAGCTGATGCTTATAGAAATGCCGGCATAGATGATATGCTTGTCATTCCTAAGGATGCCACGCTTGAATGTGGCGGCAAGGTACATAGTTTCATGTCAACGCTATATTGGATAATTGAAAACACACCGGAGGATGTGATATTTGTTGCCGATGATGATATAAAGCGTTTCTGTTATCGACTTGACAATTATACTGCCATCACAGCAGAAAACTACCCTGACTGGAAAGAACGCACATGTGATGAAATACTCCGTATCGGCCAGCTACTTTACGATTTAAATCTTGGGCTTGCTTTTGATAATCCACAAATGGCTTTGTATGTGTATGACAAGGAATTTTGTTTTAAGGGAATGCCCGGTCATGTAAGATGGATAAACAAGAAAGCACTCAAGGCCAGATATGATCTGAAAGACCCGGCGATATCCGATGTTGATATGATGTTACAGGAACTGCTTATGAACAGAGTTGTACTCCTGCCTAAATATTTTCACAGCTACGGTATCCAAGCTTCCAATGAAGGAGGAACCACCATTGATTCCAGAAAGAACTACGAATATAGATGTGCAATGAAAAATAAATGGGGAAAGTATTATGAATTTGACTTTAGAAAAAATACAGCAAAGATTAATGTCAAGCGATGATTTGAAAACACCTCTATACATTGCAGACAAAAATGACTTCAAACGGAATATCACCGATTTTGTAGCCGCTTTCAGAAAATACTACCCAAACTATAATATCGGGTACAGTTTCAAGACGAATTACTGCAAAGAATTCATCAATGTGGTAAAAGAAATTGGTGGATATGCAGAAGTTGTTTCTCCCAAAGAGTATCAGCTTGCACGGAACTATGGATTTGATGACAGCCGGATTATATACAATGGAGTTATCCCTGATTTGGGCAATAAGATACGATGTGCTAATCATGGTGGAATAGTGAACGTTGATAATGTAGGTGAGCTTGGTTCACTTATCGGAATATACACCTCACCGCTTGCAATTGGAGTGCGTCTAAATTTTGATATTGGGAATGGCATAGTTTCAAGATTTGGAATTGATGTTGATAGCAAAAGTTATCAAGAAATCATAGAACTACAACGAAGAGGATTGATAAAAGTCAAATGTGTTCATTGTCATATTTCTTATGCTCGTGGACTGTCGTATTTCAAGAAGCGTGCCGAAATGATGGCTCGATATGCAAAAGAACTTAGAGCCAATATAGTTGATATTGGCGGCAACATGTTCGGTCGCATGGATGACAGTTTAAAAGCTCAATATGGAGAATATATACCATTGTATGAGGAGTATGCCAAAACTATTGGTGAAGTCTTTGCAAGAGAGTTCCCTGATGGAGAAGTGCAGCTTATCACCGAGAATGGCACACCGATAGTTTCCACTTCCATGTCTCTACTTGCAACCATTATCGGCAAGAAAGTTATCAGAGGAAAAACAATGCTCGTTGTGGATTGCAAGCGTGATGATGTCGGTTTTGTCTGCCATACGAAAAATCCACCTTGCAATGTGCTTTCAAACGATAGCGATTACGTCGAACACGCTACCATTTACGGATGTACCTGTATTGAGAATGATATTATCCATCGTGATTATTCCGGTCCAACTAATATTGGTGATAAGATTCTTATTTCTAATGTTGGAGCTTATGGTTGTAATGTTGCCAATGACTTTATAACACATAAACCAAAATGTATTTGCATTGATGATATATAAGCCGTTAATCATTGTTTAACTCATTGTTAATCAGATATTTAAATTTTAATATCTCACTATAAATCAGTATCTTAGCATTATAAAAGAAAAGCAAAGTAATAATTTAAAATAAGAGATAGACAATGAAAGCAACAAAGTACATTAATTCAAAAGGTTTGCCAAAAGGTGCATTTATTTACAAAATAAAGAAAGATGGAACGAAATCTGCTCGCCCTACATTTCATCAGTTTTGTGGAACTGAAAAAACGGCAGAGGAAATGATAGCAAGATTGATTAAATTGAATCCAAATTCAAAATTTGAAATCGCATAATAGATTGAGATATGGCAAATGCACTATACACAAAAAACGGTCACAATATGTTTGAGGTTTCATCCCTCATTCAGAAGGCAATACGCAGGAGCAACAAAGACTATGCCTGCTATGCTGCTAACGAGTTGGCACCACGATTTAGAAAATATCTGTGGAAGCGATTACTCTGTGTTTCAGCAGAGGATTGTTATGACCTTGTTACGAATAAGATTGTAGCACTCAAACAGGCTGATGACGCACAAAGCTGGCAGGACAAATCACCTCTATTCATTGAAAAGGCTCTCGGCATTCTTCTTGCCACAAGAAAGAATCGTGATGCTGATTATTTCGCCTGTAACCTGCTTAATTCAAGAGACAGGATAGAATTGCCAAAGGATGAATATGTCGGAAGTAATGCCGGATGTTACACCAAAAATGGGCATGACATGTTTTTAGTTGCCGGATTATTGGAACGTGCCATAATCGGCAAAGACGATATCAGAGCCGGTTATCTGGCCAATGAGTTAATGGTAAGGTATCGGGAGTTCCTTTGGAAACGGCTTATTATGATAGCAGGTAATCTCAACTATCAGGCTATTACCACTGAAATTGTCGCATTGAAGAAAGCAGACGATATGCAACCCGGTAGTTCACCTAAATCATCCATTTTCGTAGCAAAGGCTGTTACCGTACTTCTGAAAGTTGTAAAATACGGATATTGCGGTTTCTATGCAAATGATTTCCCTTATCCTGTCACATGTTTGAAAGACTATGACAACAGATACATGTCAATACCTGATTATGTATTTGACTGCCATACCCATAAAGGGAAGCAAAGAGGAAAGACCAAAAAAGAATTTATCATTGCCGAACAATCCGCATTAACCCCTTACAAAGAAGGTGAATACGACCAATGTGGTTGGGACAGATTTTTCTATCTGGAGAAGAACGGATTCTATGACAAGGATCATATAACTCCGAGGCCGGATGAGAAAAAAATGAAAGAGATTGAGGACGGATGCGTACAGCAGTCCTTGTTTGATTGAATGTTTTAATTGATAACTAGTGTATATCCGATGCGTCTTTGGTGAAAAGCCGAAGACGTATCGGCATGTAAAGTTATAAAATTATGGGAAAGAAGGAAAGACAAGAATTGTTTTTGAAACATTTCCGTGAAAGTCATGGAATTGTTTCGTATGCCTGCCAGAAAGTAGGTATAACGAGAGCCTGTTATTACAAATGGCGGGACAGTGACCTTAAGTTCAAGGAACGTGCTGAGGAAGTAGAAGAAGAAACCATTGATGTAGTCGAATCTAAATTGCTTTCCGCAATCAATAATGATGATTTAACTGCGATAATCTTTTATCTGAAAACAAAGGGTAAGAAACGTGGTTATGTTGAGCGTGTCGAGCAGGATGTCAATGTCAATCCATTCGAAAGTTTGATAAAAGAATTGCCGGACAAAATAGAAGAATAATGGATCTGAGCGATAAGGCAGCCTTGTATATACAGGCGTGGAGAGACGATTGGTGCAAGTTCTGTTCCGATGTGCTGAAAGCGCGTTTGGATAAAGAACAGCAGGATATTATTCACTCGGTTCAATACAACCGAATGACCGCTGTAGCCTCCGGAACTGCCCGTGGCAAGGATTTCTGTGCCGCTTGTGCCGCTATGTGCTTTATGTATCTTACTCCACGCTGGGTTAACGGAAGATTGGTAAAGAATACCAAAATTGCAATGACAGCTCCGTCCGGTCGCCAAGTAAAAGATATTATGATACCGGAAGTTTCCAGGCTATTCCGGAATGCTGGTTTCCTGCCTGGACGTTTATTGTCTTCAGGAATCAGAACCAACTACGAAGAATGGTTTCTAACGGGGTTCAAGAGTTCTGATGACAATATGGAAGCATGGTCTGGATTCCATGCCGTAAACACATTGTTTGTTGTTACGGAAGCCTCCGGTATATCAGAAGTTATCTACAATGCCATCGAAGGTAATTTGCAGGGAAATTCCCGTTTGCTAATAGTGTTCAACCCTAACGTGACCACAGGATATGCTGCACGTGCCATGAAGTCTGACCGTTTTGCCAAATTCAGGTTAAGTTCCCTTAATGCTGAGAATGTTGTAAGCAAGAAAATAGTTATTCCTGGTCAAGTTGATTATGAATGGGTGAAAGACAAAGTGGAAAACTGGTGCTCACCTATCCAGCAAGCTGACTTCAACGAAGGTGAAGGGGACTTCAAATGGGAAGACGGTCTATATCGGCCGAATGACTTGTTCCGTGTGAAAGTGCTCGGTATGTTCCCTAAAGTGGCGGAAGATGTGCTTATCCCCTACGAATGGATTGAAATCGCCAACGAGAATTGGAGGAAACTGCAAGAAGATGATTTTGTTCCAAAGAAAAGCTGCAAGATTGGTGTCGATGTTGCCGGCATGGGACGTGATGACAGTGTGCTGTGTCTAAGATATGGCAACTATGTCAGTGAGTTTGAAGCGCACCAGTCTGCTGGAACAGCAGACCACATGCACGTAGCCGGAATGATAACCAGATATCTTGACAAGAAGGGTGCGAAAGCATTTATTGATACTATCGGCGAAGGAGCAGGAGTGTTATCTCGGTTGCAGGAACTTGGGTACCAAAATGTGTATTCTTGTAAGTTCTCCGAGAGCGCACGTGGGCTGCATGATATAACAGGCGAATACACCTTCGCCAACATGAGGGCTTATCTGTTTTGGGCGGTACGTGACTGGCTTAATCCCAAAAATGGGTTTGGTGCCGCTCTCCCACCCTGTGATAAACTTATGGAAGAAGCAACGGAAACACATTGGGGATTTATGAGTAATGGCAGTATCATCATAGAAAAGAAAGAGGAGATTAAAAAACGTATCAAACGTTCTCCTGACTGGTTCGATTCCCTCGCCAATACATTCTTTCCGTGGGATTACTTGGCTGTCAGTGATGAAGATATTCTACGAAATATGTTGTAAGTTGCATAAATTGAAATACAGGAATTATGAAACAGCAAGATTTAAACCGTATGGCAATATTCTTAGGGCATAAATTGCCCATTCCGCAGGAAGAACATATTGCCGATACTATCAATAAGATAGAAGCGATATTGCAGAAAAAGAAAATAAACAAGTTTGTTAATGCTTCTGCCAAAGAAGGATATACTAAAGCATTGGAGATTCTTAAAAATAACGATGTCACTTTTAATAGATATGATGAACTAAAAACCATTCAGTCAAAATCTATTGCTGCCATCACCGTAGATTATTTGAGAGGAGAATGTGCACAAGAAATCCTTTGCAATATTCCTCTGAAATATAATCATTTTATTTGTTTTTCAAATAAAATGATTATATTTGCGACATAGCATTTGGTGCTAACGTGCTCCTTCACGTTACCGGGTAGTGCGTATTGTATTATCCGGTTTCTTTTTGGAGCAGTATTATGTGTAACTAACCACCGTATGAAGGAGTACGGAACTACATTATGAACACAATTAAAATTTTTGAGAATGAGCAATTCGGAAAGGTAAGAATTGCAATGAGTGAGAATAACGAACCTTTCTTTTGCTTAGCAGATGTATGCCAGATTTTGGATTTGATTCCCAGTAAGGTAGCGCAAAGATTAGATAAGGATGTACTTTCAAAGTATCCCCTTGAAACAGCCGGTGGAATCCAACAGGCAAATTTTGTTGATGAGGATGGTTTGTATGATACAATATTGGATAGTCGTAAGCCTGAAGCTAAAAAGTTCCGCAAATGGGTAACAAGCGAAGTGTTGCCATGTATCCGTAAGACAGGTGGCTACATCGCTACCAAAATGGACGACACTCCAGAAGAAATCATGGCACGTGCGCTTATTGTGGCACAAGAAACACTGAAACGAAAAGAACAGCGTCTTATAGAGGCTGAGCGGAAGATCCAAAAAGATGCTCCTAAAGTCCTTTTTGCTGATGCTGTCTCAACTTCACATCGCTCTTGTTTAATTGCTGAACTGGCTAAAATATTACAACAAAATGGGGTGAATATCGGTCAGAACCGTTTGTTTAGCTGGATGCGCGAGAATGGTTATCTTTGTCAAAAGGGTGACTACTACAATCAGCCGACGCAGAAATCTATGAAATTGGGACTTTTTGAGCTGAAGCAAACCACCATCAACAAGCCGGATGGTACCATGCTTGTCACGACCACGACCAAAGTAACCGGCAAAGGACAAGTACATTTCGTGAATAAATTCCTATCCAAATAAAAAACAAGCGGTGCGAAGCTGCACCACACAACAGTATAACAATGGACGAAATTACCACAATCCTTGACAGTACAAGACCTGTTTCTGACATTATCAGTGATTTGAAAGAAAAATCAGTGGATGTGCCGGAATGGAGCAAGTCGCTGAAAGATTACGATCCTTCCAGACATAAAATTGTAACTGATAAATTTTCTCGTAAAGACAAAATAAAATCTGATGGAAGAGTCGAGCCGGCTTCGCGTATTCATCTTGGCCTGGAGAAACTACTTGTGAAACGTATTACGGAATTCGCTTTCGCTATTCCCGTCAGACGTGTCTACCATAATACGGAAGAAAATGAAAAACGTCAGCAGATAACCAAAGCTATTGAAGCAATCTATAAATATGCCCGTATAGATTCTGAAAACATCAGACGTGGCAATGCCTATTTTGCATCCTGTGAAATTTTCACCATCTGGTATGTGGTAGAGAGACCCAACACACTATACGGATTCAACAGCAAGTATAAGCTGAAATGCAAGACATACTCGCCGATGGACGGGGTTAGATTATATCCCTTGTTTGACGAGTGGGGAGACATGATCGCCATGTCCTTCGAATATAAGAAGAAGATAAAGGATAAGGAGGTCCCTTTCTTTGAGACATATACCGCTGACCGTCATTACAAGTGGAAACAACAGGGGGAAGCCAGCTGGATTGCTGTTACAGATCCCGAAAGGATTATCCTCAAAAAGATTCCCGGAGCTTATGCATACCGCCCCGCTCCTATTTTTCATGGACTAGAGCATATCCGTGAGGAAATTGAATACACGCTCTCCCGTAACTCAGACGTGATAGCCTACAATTCCGCACCCTTACTGAAAGTGACAGGCGAACTTGTCGGTGACGAGGACAAGGGAGAGGCCCGCAGATTGTTCCGTCTAAAGAATGGCGGTGACATAGCTTATGTTTCATGGACCCAGGCCATAGAAGCCCTGAAATATCATGTGGATACATTGCTCAAGCTTTTCTTCATGCAGGCCCAGATGCCAGACCTATCTTTCGAAAACATGAAAAGTCTTGGTAACATAGGTTTTGATGCCAGACAAATGATATTGTCTGACGCCCATCTGAAAATCGGGGATGAGTCAGGTGCCTGGATAGAGTTCTTTGAACGGGAGTGTAATGTCATCAAAGAATTTCTGAAAATGATGAATACTTCATGGGCTGATGAGATTGACAATATAGAAGTTGAGCATGTCATTACTCCGTTTATTCAGAATGATGAGGACGCGCTGATTAACAGATGTATGAAAGGGAATGGAGGCAAAGCGATATTCAGCCAGCTTGAATCCATCGAAATGGCAGGTTACTCCAATGATCCCAAAGGAACATTAAACCAGATTCAAAAAGAAGACAAAGCGGACCGACAGGCAAGGATGAACAACTTGTTTGAAGGTGCCGAATAGTAAATAACAAATATGGGAAATATGAAAAATATTGTATTTAAAGAACAAGAAGGCGTATTTGTCGCAGATTTCGCCTCTGAAGGCAATTGTGTAATTCAAATAGACAACGGAAATGTTGAACCGCTAAAAATCTACCGGCACATGCCTGAAATGGAACCAAGTGCCTATGATGCGATTCCACTTCACGATCCCTATCAGCGGGTAATCGACCTTTGTGTACCTGCCGGGATGATGATTCGCATTGTCAGTACTACCGCTGTTACTGCCGCTAAAATGATTGTATTACCTCAAGCGAGTGGTAATGGCTCATCCGTAACCGGGGCAACCGCCAGCGTTGATGCGAATGTAGGTACACCTTCTGTGGATGTAACAATGAAAGAAGGCAAGCTGAATTTTGCTTTTAAGAACCTCAAAGGGCAGAAAGGAGAACAAGGTGCTGCTGGAGCGAAAGGAGACAAAGGCGATACCGGTGCAAAAATCAAATCAATAGCTTTGACTATCAAAGGTACAGTCATTACCGGCACAGCGACTCTGACCGATGACAGCACTGCCTCTATTACCGGTACATATACTCCTGGAGAATAATTAAATTACTACAGATATACAAAAAAGTATATTGGAACAAAACAGATTGAGGCAGAACCTATGACATTGGGTGAAGCTTGCAGTAAAGGCTTAGTAAAAAGTGAAATAGAAAAGAATGAGTCTTATAAACTGGGATATCACACTCGTACTGAATATGGCTATGAAAGTTGGTCACCCAAAAAACTGTTTGAAGAATCATATCGAGAAGTCAAGGAAGAAACTCCTATCTGTTTCGGTGATGCTATAGACGTTTTGAAACAAGGTGGCGTTATCCGTAGAAAGGGCTGGAACGGGAAAGGATTAATGGTATTCAAACAGGTTCCAGCTCATATAGAGAGTGATGTTATTCCCAAGATGCAATCTCTTCCGCAATCAGCAAAAGACCTTATTCTGAAAGGCAAAGGTTTCATTGACTATACGAGTCAATGCCTTATTTACAACGAGAACACCGGGCGTGCTGATTCATGGGTTCCGTCTATTAGCGATGTGTTTGCCGATGATTGGGAGATTGTTCAATAGCCTATCTGCCACGTGTAGAAAATGTAACGGGTGCGTTGGATGTCTGTAACGTTGGCGCACCTTGCTAAATAAGTAAATAACATGAAAGTACCAATAGATAATATGACTTTCGCTGAAAGTGAATACCACAGAGGCAATAAGATATGGAATGCTCAAACACTTTATAATTTCGCGAAAGCAAAGGAATACCCTGTACGTGATATGCCATTGTGGAATATAGACCTGACTGTTGAACCATTTGAGTGCAGTCAGCTTCATAGCTTCATCTTTCAATGCAAACGTGTTCGTGATTGTTCTTTAAACCACCCTATAATATTGGATGAAGTAGGACAAATAGCAGACGGATACCATAGATTATGCAAAGCTATCTTGGAAGGTAGAAAAACGATTAAGGCTATCAGGCTGCTGGAAATGCCGGCACCTGATAGAATTGAAGAATAACGCCATGTCAAAAAAGATGATACCCTCTAACATATCCTCATACCATTGCAAGGATTGTGTGCATTCGTATGACCGACATGAGAAGAACTTGAGAGGTGAGTTCTTCATGTGCCGTTGTCCATTTTTCACTTCCAGCCGCTTTCTTAACCGTGACGTATGTGACAAGTTCAAGAAAAAAGTGAGCTAATCTTAAAAACAGAACAATCTTTTTTGTCTTACCCCCCATGTTTTTTCTACCCACTCCAAAAAATAGCTTAAAAACAGAATAGTATGGCAAAACCAAACATTCCAAATCAGAAGAAGAAATATCAGGAACTCAACAGCCGGCTAAACAGATATGTTGCCCTTGTTGAGCAGATATACGATACTCTTAATCTGGAAGCCGCAAAGATTGCATTGAATACTGAATATGATGCCGACAGTGGTACTGTCTTCAAGTTTTCTGACTATCCGCAAACCAAGAAGTCTATTGCGGACATTCAAGCTCAGTTCGTAGATGATATTCGTTCTGTTATCTATCGTGGTACTTCTGATGAGTGGAAGAATAGCAATGAGGTACAAGATTTGATGGCTGACAAGGTTCTGAAAGCCTATACCGCCACTATTGATAAAGAAAAGTACAAAGTTCTCTATCAAACCAATTCTGATGCTTTGAAAGCATTTCAGAACCGCAGGGACAGAGGGTTTGATGTATCGGCTAAACTCTGGCAACAGTCCACCGTTTACAAGGAGGAACTGGAAGCCGCCATCTCCTGTGCTATTCAGAAAGGAACAAGTGCCGTTGCCCTAAGCAAGCAAATATCCAAACACCTCCTTGATTTTCCATCGCTCCAAAAAGACTACAAAGAGAAGTACGGAAGTGCAGAACATCTAAAAGATTGTGAATACCGTTCTATCCGGTTGGCTCGGTCTGAAATCAATATGGCTTACCGGACCGCTGAAAATGAGCGTTGGAAGCAAATGGACTTTGTGGTAGGTTATGAAATCAAACGCTCCGGAAGAGAGTTTCCTTGCACTGTATGCGAATCCCTTGCCGGAAAATATCCCAAGGATTTTACTTGGGTTGGTTGGCACCCGAATTGTTATTCCGATGACAGCGAAGTGCTTACAAACAGAGGGTGGAAACTGTTTAAAAATGTATTTGATGATGATTTGATATTGTCATTGAATCCTACTAACAGAACACTTGAGTGGGTAGAGTTTACGGATAGGCAGTGTTACCGATATAATGGTGACATGATACACTTTTTCAATAAATCATTGGACTGTTTGGTTACACCGGAACATAATATGGTTTATTTAAGCAAGAATGATAGCAGGATAAAGAACTGCCAAGCTAAAGAGTACACAAAGGGGAAAGGGGCTTTTTATAGAGGATGCGAATATGAGTCGGAAGATGTTGCATTTTATGAGATAGACGACATCAGAATACCATTTGACCTGTTTTGTGAGTTTATGGGGTATTGGCTTTCAGGCGGGAGTACAATGGGAAACGCCGGGGTTGTTATCTCCCAACAAGAAGGTGAGCCTGCACGGGACAGAATTGTAAACTGCGTGAAGCGTATCGGATTTGAGCCACATTTAGACAAGCAAGAAGTTGCATTTTATAGTACTCCAATAAGGAATTATCTGAAAATATTCGGCAAGTGTTCCCATAAATTTATACCGTCTGCGATAAAGAATGCATCTGTCAGACAGATCAGAATATTTCTTAATGCCTTTATGCTTTGTGATGGATACAGGCGACCATGCAAATCTTTTGTAGGTAATCATGGAACAGAGTTTAAGTCAGACAAGGATGAAATCCTCTATTTTACCGTATCTGAACGTATGGCAGGGGATTTGTCTGAGCTTATTCTGAAATCCGGGAATCGTCCGTCCTTTTCAGTGAACAAGGCTGGAGTGTCGCACAAAAGCAACGGAAGTATCATAACTTCAAACTACGATTGTTATTCAATCCGTGAATGCTATTCCGTCACGGCGACAGTGTTCCATAAAGAGATTCAACATTACGATGGGTTTGTATATGACCTTACTCTGGAGAAAAACCATATCATGTATATCCGTCGCAATGGGAAATGCTTTTGGGGGTCTAATTGCAGATGCTATAAAATTCCTATCCTCAAAACAGAAGAAGAATTTTGGGAATGGGACGGACGTAGTGAAGCAAGTACTGAAAGTGTGAACGAAGTGAAAGATGTGCCGAATAGTTTCAAGGTCTGGATAAACGATAATATTCATCGAGCTAAAAGCTGGGATAACTCCCCTTATTTCATTCGGGATAATGGGAAGTATATCCGTGAAGATTTCAAGGTAAATGTCTATAACAAGACAGAGAAAGCATTTGTGCGGAAACGTAGGACTAATCTTGCCATGAGCCGTGTGGAATATTACAACCGGACTTATCCAAATATCCCGGAAGTACAGCAGGCTGCTGTAAATGCCTACACACAGGCTGTAGGAGAAACCAACAAAGGAGCCACCAGCCGTGAAATTAATCGCAGGCTTCGCAATGGTACTGACGATGAGTATGTGGATGTGGCAAGTACATTGATAAGTCAGGCTCTTGCCAAACTCCCCAAACATGAAGGTGTTGTATATCGTGGTGAAACCATGAGCATGAAGAAGCTACAGGAACGTTTTCTGGACCGTATCGGTGACGTGGTTTCGGATAAAGGTTTTGTGTCTTCCAGCCTGTATGAAGATACTCCAAGAAAGTTTGTTTCCCATGCCGGAGTACCTAAAAGCCATAAAAGGGTTATCTTTGAAATTCAGAGTAAAAATGGGCGAAATATTAGTAAAATATCGGAATTTAATGGTATCTTTACATTAGAAAACCAACATGAAATTATGTTCGATAGGCGGACGAAATTCTTGGTTAAAAAACGCAGAATAGAGGAAGATGGTATTTACAGAATTATTTTGATAGAGCAATGAAAAAGCAGAAGAAATACGAAATAATAAGTGAAACTGATAAAGTCGTTACTTTTAAGTATGATGGTGCAGAATGCAGCTATGCAAAAGCTTGCTACTCTTCCATAGATGAAGTTATCAAAGAAATAGATGAAGAAAGGGTAAGAGAAAAGGAAGTAGACAAGCGTATCGCTTCCCAACGTGACACTATGACACCCGAAGAACGTGAGCGTCAGGATGAAGCCGACCGCGTGGTCTTTGAGCGTTGGCAGGATGAAGCTAACACCAATCTCTATTTGACCGGAGTGGTTGATGAAGATGAAGACCCGGATTTCAACCCGTTCAGAAAAAACAATGATTAGCCTTTGATTTTATCGTAAAAAAATTACGGAACTATCAAAATAATACGTATCTTTGCTATTGAATCAAGTTAAAATCAATATGCTAACAAAATTTGCAGTAACAAATTATAGAGGATTTGCCAATCGTATTGAGTGGGATTTATCCAATCCTGCCAATTATGAGTTTAACAGATCTGTGATTAAAGATGGTGTCATAAAGAATGGTATCATATATGGTCCAAATGGATCAGGCAAGACGAATTTTAGTTTGGCTATATTCGATATAGAGAATCATTTATCTCCGAAATGGAAGAAAATAGATTACTATGTGAATTTCATTTATGCAGGTAACAATGATGGAGTCGTCAAATTTGAATACACATTCAAATTTGACAATGACACAATAGATTACATATATGCCAAGAATGCTGCCGGAGTACTGGTAGAGGAAAGCTTTTTTGTAAATAGGATGAACATTTTTGAACGGAAGAATAATTTATTTCGTATTGACAAGCAACAGTTCCCTATGGACGAAAGTATAGAAAAGAACTTTCAGAGCAATGCCAACAATGTGTCTGTAATCAACTTCCTGCTTACATCTTATCCACTCAATTCAGAACATTATCTGATCAAACTCAACAGGTTTGTCAACTCCATGCTTTGGTTCAGGAATCTTGATGTCCGTGAATTTATTGGACTTGAAACAAATATAATAATGTTGGATGAGTTTATCATCACAAACAATCTACTTGATGATTTCTCCGATTTTTTACATAAAGTAAGCGGTCAGACTTTCCAGTTTATTGCACATAATATTACGGATAAGCAGATTCTTTGCCAAATAGATAAAAATGAAGTTCCATTTAGACTAGTAGCATCAACAGGTACACAGTCGTTACAATTATTGTATTTTTGGCTGAAACGTATGGATGAAGCCTCGTTTGTCTTTATAGATGAGTTTGATGCTTTCTATCATTTTCGCTTAGCTTTTGAGGTGTGCAAGCGGTTGTTTGCATTGGATTGTCAGATTTTCACATCGTCACATAACACATATTTGATGACGAATGACTTATTACGTCCAGACTGCAATTTTATACTAAACAATAACAAAATTAAGTGTTTGGCTGATTGTACGGACAAAGAATTGCGTTTTGGTCATAACATCGAAAAAATTTATCGCGCAGGAGCTTTTTATGATGAATAAGGAAAAAACGCTTTTTATCTTTGAGGGAGTTAAAACAGAAAGTAAACTCATAGAGAAATTAGAGCATAATTTCTTGGGCAAAACGAATTCCATAAAATGTGTATTTGATGCCGAGATATACCAATTATATCGTGCCATAAAAGAAGAAAAAGAGTTTTCAATAGATATAGTTTCCTTATTAAAAGAACGTACAGCAGAGAACGCTAAAATTCTAGAAAATTACACTCGAGACAGTTTTGCCTATATATATTTGTTTTTTGACTATGATGCTCATTCTACGTTGGCAGATGACAATAAAATAAAAGAAATGCTTTCTCTCTTCAATGACGAAACTGAAGAAGGAATGCTTTACATCAGTTATCCAATGGTGGAAGCCATACGACATTTCAAGGATTTAGAAAGCTTTAAGTCTTTGACAGTAAAATGCAAACGTAAGAATTGTCCATATAAAGAAGAATGTCATAACAAGGAAGAATGCTTGAAAGAACCTCATTACAAAAGTGTCGCTGCATCAGATAGCAGACCACAATTATCAAATGTAAATTCATATACAAAAACAGTTTGGCAAGAACTGATTACTGCCCATTTATGCAAAGCTAATGCTCTTGTCAATGATGCTTTTACTATGCCTACTTCTTTGATATCGCAGGAAGCTATCTTTTCAAAACAATTAGAAAAACACATTTGTCATAAATGCCCCGAAGTTGCAGTATTAAGCGCATTTCCTCTTTATGTACTGGATTATTTTGGATGCGAAAGAACCATCACGAAGTTAAACTCTTAATCAAAAATTTTGTTCTAATCTTTCAATCATTTTACTTATGATGAAGCAAAACGCTTATTCAGGATTTTGGGTTAGGGTCATTTATTGAATATCCCTAAAGGACTTGGACACGATGTAGCTTTTAAGGCTTAACATTTAAATCAACGCTTCTAATTAATATTAATATTGGAGGCGTTTTTTTTACTTCGCTTCGTATTACGTTTTTTCACTTGTTATAACGATATCTCATAAAAATTCAGTATATTTGTTACTATATCATCATGCACCGAATAGATGATACGATGTTCAGAATTAATCCGCCGCGACCAATATCCGGCTAATTCATATTTTAATGGCTCCGGCTTGCCGATTCCTGTATATGGGTACTCCGCGATATCTTTCAGCAAATCGGTTATCTTTTTCATGATAGCCTTATTACCTGATTTCTTCCAATATTCACGGTCTTTTTCCGCCTGTTCAAGGAAGATTTAAAACCAATCATGTCCACTTCAAAAATAATATTCGATGCAGCAGTTTCCGAATTAGAAAACTTTGGCACAACATCTTGACGGACTATTTTCCCAATCTCATCAGCCAAATCACCTGCTATTTGTTTGCAAATCTCGAAGTTTTTTACGAATATTGTATATTAATTATGTATCATCATTTTATATTAATAGCTTAATAAGCTTTAATTAATTAAATGTCAACAGTATACATAATCTGTCAAACATATTTTCAACTCTTTTAATTCATTAACAGGTTATGACCAAAGAAGAAACGTTACAGCTAAAAGGAATCGCCATTCTGATGATGTTATTTCTCCATCTTTTCAATACGACAGCCAATGTAGAACAATGCCAGACTTATATTTATTTTTGGAATGGGAAGCCGCTTGTATTAGCATTGAGCCGGGTGGCAGCCTTCTGTGTTCCAATATACATATTTCTCAGCGGATACGGACTTGCCATCACTTATAAACAAAATCAAAGAATCATGAGGTCATGGAACCGCATCTTCAATCTTTATATAAACTACTAGATCGTATTTTTACTATTCATTCCATTGGCCTGCTTCATAAGACCCCAAAATTATCCAGGAAACTTGACGGAATTTATTTGTAATTTTATTGCATTGGATTGCAGCTACAATAGAGAATGGTGGTTTTTTCTTCCTTATGTCTTGCTTGTTATTAGTTCCAAACATATATTCAACATTTTGGATAAGCTAGATCTCAAAACAACTCTTACACAACCGTCACGGTGCTGTGCATATTATACATTATTACAAATACTATCGGAAAATCTATATTCCGTACCAGTCAACCACTACAGGTTGTTGCATGGTATATTACTCTTTTATTCACATTCATTTGCGGAGCCTTATTCGCCCGTTACAACATATTTGAATATTTCCAATCTTATTTTTCCCGATATTCTTCTCCAAAGAGGAATTTTCTATTGATCTGTGGTCTGTCAACTCTTTGCATACTTAGAATGATGTTAGGTCCCAGTATGCTAAATCCATTTTTTGTGATACCTTTCTTAATATGTTATGTTTGTATGAAACATAACAAACATATATCTTGGATGTTGCGGTTTTGGGGAAGACATTCCACCAACTTGTGGCTGGTTCACACTTTTTTTGCATACTATTTATTTCACGACTTCATATATAGTTTCCATTATCCCATTTTAATATATCTGGTATTACTCATTATATCATTAGGAAGTTCGTATGTCGTTAGGTTTATACATCACCCCATAAAATCCATAACAAACAATTTAATTAACTGCCGCTAAGTTAAAGACTCAGTGGTGTCCAAAAAACCTTGGTGATAGCTTGGCATTTCCTGCCATATAACCAGCGAACATACTAAAAAGATACACTAATTATCATAAAAAAGCGATTAATTTATTTGAATATCAAATAAATTAGTATATTTGCATATGAATAGCGTATGGAGATGTACGCCACGTTGTGACCCGTTTCATTATAGCACAACAGGACATGAAAGCTCATTGCTCTAAGAGTGTTTTTAAGTTCTACGGAAATAGTCTGCTGGCATACATTTACCGTGCAGACTATTTTATCTAATAACTTAAAATTCATTCTACAATGGACAGAAGACAACAAGTTTTTGTAAAGTTGAAACTTAAAGCGAAGGCGTTAGGGTTCAACTCAAAGGAATTAAAGGGTATCGCCGCCAAGATTGCCGATAACCTTGAATCCCAAGAAGATGCCTCCGAAGAGGATGTAAACGCAGAGATTGACGAAAAGATCGAAGCGGTTCTCCCCTACCTCACTTTCGGCCAGTCGCAAGCCAACCGTCTGCTTGACGAATGGAAGAAAAACCACCCCGAAGCGGAACCGGACGATGAACCGAATGACAACTTTCCGAATGATACTCCGAAACCAGCTTCAAAGAAGAAACCCCAAGACAAAGAGGAAAACAAGGACGAAGAGCCTGCATGGTTCAAAGCTTACAGAGAACAACAGGATGCCCGATTTGCTGCATTGGAGGGAGAGAAGACCAGCTCCTTGCGCAAAAGCAAACTTGAAAGTCTCTTGAAAGATACAGGCACATTCGGCAACCGCACATTAAAAAGCTTCTCTAAAATGAACTTTGAGAATGACGAGGAGTTCGAACAGTTTCTATCTGAAGTCGAAGAGGATTTAAAGGCTTACAACCAGGAACGTGCCGATGCCGGCCTCTCCACATTGGGAACGCCGCCTGCGGCAGGAACAGGAAAGCCTGATAAAGAAATTGAATTATTAACGGATGCAGAAATTGACAGTATTGTCAATAACTTCTAACCGCATCAAAAAAAGTAAAGGACAATGCCAGGAACAGTAAATTTGTCAAACGAGCTTGAATCGTTTGAGACCGGAATGGATTCAGTGGTTATCCGTCGCAAAGGCGGAAGAATTATCGGTGGCCGCTCTCTGAACATGGAAGGCTTCAATGAAAAATATGTAAAAGCCGGACATATTATCATCCGCAGTACAAATGATGAATATGACTACAAGCCCATGCCCGTGTCAGATAATGCGTATTCCTCACTTCCTGAGAATTACGAATATGCTGGAATATGGGTGCGCACGACACCTGCAAGTGATGCAAGAGGAGCCATCCAATATGACGGAGAGATCAACGACAAGGCCCTGCCCTACCCTATTGACAGTATCAAAGCTGCCTTGAAGACCGCACTGCCTTCATTATATTTCATGCACGATTAAAAATAAAGGAGGAAAAATAAAATGATTGCATCACAATTTGCAGATTTATCCAAGCGTATTTTCCCGAAGTTACAGAATATCGTGGAAAAAGAGAGAGGCGAGCGCAATGGTGCAAAAAAACGCACTTACTTGCATAAGACCATGTTACGTAAAGTATATTCCGCTGACCAGAAATGGACCAGCGCATCTGTCGATACCACATACGTAAGAGCGGACACCGTTTCCATGAACTCTCCGCTTCCCATCAAGAAGCGTGATTCACTGGCCCATGCCAGCGGCACACTGCCCAAACAGGGTATCTCCCGTGTAATGGAAGAATCCGACATCAATACCATCAACATCATGAAGGCCCAGGGTGCAAAATGGACACAAATAGCATCCAAACTGACGGAAGACCCTTTGTTCTGCTCCATCGGGCTGGACGAATCCAATGAGGCGAATTTTCTGACAGCCTTATGCGAGGGGGTTGTAGCGGTTGAGGATCTGACCAATGTCGGAACAGCACTGCGTGTCAATTTCGGTTACCTGCCGAAAAACGGATTTGGTGTGACCATTCCCGGCGAGATAACCTTGGATGACATAGAACGTGTGCTCGCCGCAGCTGACGGAGACGGCAATTCCATATCAGTCATCTGTATCGCCCTGTCAACCTACAAAAAACTGCGCCAGACACAAGGAGCCAAAGAACTCGCCGCCACATACAGAGGGCAGATTTTCGACAGTGATACCTCGCTTCCCACTCCTACCTCATCATTGTTTGACGAGGCTTTCGCCGACCAATATAACGGTGTCAGATTCCTGAAGATTGACCGTTCGATCATTTATGAGAAAAACGGTGTACGCAAGGCTTACAAACCGTGGAACGCGAACCGCTTGGTTTATCTGACTACCGAAAATGTCGGCAGTTTGGTCTGGGGGACATTAGCAGAAAAGACAAGCCCGGTGGAAGGAGTGGTTTATACCACAGTTGATGAGATGAAACTTATCAGCCGTTTCAGAACCGCTAACCCTTTGGTGGAAACTACCGCTGGACAGATGCTTGCGCTTACCGTGATTGAAGGAGTAGACCAGATTTATTATCAGGATATCACCGATGCACAAACTGTTGACGCAGAAAAGGAGGCCCAAGATTCAACAGATGTGAAAGTCACCATCTGGGGACATACCTACAAAAAAACGGAGTTCGTTCAGGAGCTTAACAAGATAACTGGTGGCAAGCTGACTGCGAAATCTGCCGATGAAAAGATCATCGCCCGTGTCAACGAACTGAACGATGAAGATGAAGCCACTTTAAAAGCCACAGTGGAATCACACAAGTCTGAATAATGTATGAAAACGATCCTGCAAGCATTGAAAGATGAAGTCCACTACAAATTAAGTAGTGGCTTCTTTGAAAACCGTTTGCTTGAAAGAAGTCTGGACGGAAATGAAATATGCACCTTCGACATTCTTAAAAGCAAACCGTTCAAAGGTGCTGTGGCCGACTGTCTCATGAGTCTGATTCAGATGCCCAACTTTACAGAAGGAGATGTTTCCTTAAGTCTATCTGACAAGGATAATATACTGACGTTGGCCAACGGCATCTATAATTCAATAGGCGAAACAGAAAAAAACATTGGTGAACCGATAGTCTATATAGGAAAATAATCATGATACTTGATGATAGACCACATAAGCTGCAATATCTTATTACCGCTCCCGGTTACGAAGACAAGAACGGCGATTACCACCAGGGTGAAAGCCGATGGGAAGGTGATATCCCATGCCGGAATGTTCCGGCCGGAAAAGCTGAACAAAAGCAATTTGAGGACGGAGCAGTCCGTACCTATTCAGCCACGATACGTCTTGATGCTGAATGCCGGGAATTTACTGTTGGAGATCGTGTGAAGTTATTCCTGTCAGGAGATATCGTTAGAGAATGTGAGGTCAAAGGGTTTCATCGTTATCAACTATATGCGAAACTATGGGTATAAAAATGACGACACCTGCAAGTCGGATAGACACCCTTATCAATAAGGAAAAAGAACGTGTTGAAGTGTTAACTGTCCGCGCCCTCTCCTACCTTGGAGAATTGTGTGTGATCGAAGCAAGGAACAGACCGCAGGAGATAAGCTGGTATGACCGGTCAGGAAACTTGCGCAGTTCGATTGGCTATGCCATCATCCACAACGGAAAAATACTTGAATACTCAGATTTCACACAAGTACGACAAGGTAATGAGGGAGTCAGGAAAGGCAAAGCACTTATTGAGGAATTGTCTAAAAAATTCGCGAATGGCTACGCACTTGTTGTAGTAGCCGGAATGAACTATGCTGAATTTGTGGAAGCAATGGAAAATAAGAATGTACTTGCATCCGCCGAACTGTTTGCAAGAAAGGAACTACCGGAAATGATGAGTAAACTGAAAAAGCAACTTGCATCATGATGAAGTCTGATATTGAAATCAAAGATGATATTTACAAACACATCAAAGGTTCCCTTTTGGAAAAAGTCGTGAACGGAAAACTTTGCAAGGCATCAAAAAGACCATCCAACTCTGACAGGGAGGATATAGTCATATCAATCCTTGAAAATGGAAGCGGACAGATACAGGAAGCTTTCGTGAATGTGAACATTTATGTAAAGGACAATATCCGTAATGGCGAGGCGGAAATGAATGATGCACGCTGTAGAGAACTTTGCAAAGTCGCTATCCAAGTATTGGAAACAGGGCATGGAGAAAGCTACCGCTTCACGCTGAATAAACAAAGGGTGCTTGAAGTGAACGGAAAGAACGAGCACTTCATTAACAATAAACTATTATATTCATTCAATAACGAATAAGATCATGGAATTATCTTGGGGAAAATGTACTATCAAAATTGGAAAGCTGCAAAGCAGCGGAGAAGCTCCTTCATCTTGGATTGATATACCGACACCTGTCGAGAACTCTACAAAATTGACACCTACAAAAGGTGCGAAGAAAGAGGCCAAGATTGAAGGTGGAGAAAACGAGGCTGTCAAGTATGCGGCAAACACCTATACGTTTGAGTTTGAAATCCGGGCTGGCAAAGGCCGTAGAAAACCGGTGGAAGATACAGATGGTGTGATTACAGGTGAATACGCTGTCAAGCTCCAGCCTGAAGACAAAACTGTTGAAGGTATCATAATCGACAGAAGCGTGTTGTCCTTGGAGGATACATACGACACAGATAATGGCACCAAGTGGAAATATACCGCTGACGTATTGAAACCTAAGACCGGCAATCAGGTAAAATTCGAAGTCGTAAATTTTAATGGTGCCGGCAGCCTTCGAGTGATCATCACAGATGATGGCGGAGCCGGCATGTGGAAATTATCTACAGAAACGGACTGGCATCATAGCGGTACTTCAATTACCACAAAAGCCGGTCTTGTGACAATCATATATAAAGATATCGAAGGAAAAACACTGCCTACACAGACATCCGCTACTGTTAAAGATGGGGAAACAGTTGAAGTAAACGCGGTGTACACTTCTGCCGGATGATAATTTTCCATTCAGAGAACAGGCAAACGGAAAGACGTCCTTTACAGGTTGGAGGATAAACCTGCATCAAATTTATGATTTATGAATGACAAAGAGCGAAATATTGAGATGGATGTGGCCGACGCCATCATGGAAAGACCTGCCGGCTTTACCGTTGGCAAGCGGTCTTTCTTTATCCATCCCGTCACACTCGGCAAAATGTATCTTTTGGCCAGATTATTTGATTCCCTCGAAATAAGCAAACAGGTTGTTTCCACCAATCCTTATATGGAAGCCATAAGGATCTGCAAAACGAAACGTGATATTGTCTGCCGCATACTCTCCTACTCCACGTTCAACCGGAAGAACGATTTGTTCGACAATAGCAAGGTGGATAAGCGTACAAAATTGTTTTCCCGAACACTCTCTGAGGAGGAACTTGCTACCATACTGGTTCTCATTCTTACAAGTGATAATATGGATACCTTCCTGCGGCATTTCGGAATAGACAAAGAAAATACGGAAAGAAAACGGATAGCCAAAGTAAAAAAGGACAATAGCAGTATCTCATTCGGAGGCAACAGCACCTACGGAACAATGATAGACTTTGCCTGCCAAAGATACGGATGGACTTTTGATTATGTGGTATGGGGCATCAGCTATATCAATCTAAGGATGTTAATGGCTGATGCCATCACGACTGTATATCTGTCCTCTGACGAAATGAAACAACTCGGAATATCTGGTTCAGAAGAAATAATCGATGCCGGGAATCCAAAGAACAGGGAACGTATCAAAGCCCTGCTTGAGGAATGAATCGGAAAAACAGAACAATATTTTCATAATCGGTCAAAAAAATTACGGGGTCTATAATTTTATAACAAGAAAAATAGAACAAATGTCATGTCAATGCACATGATACCCATCAAATCGAAAAGACTATGGCAGGATTGCATTTTGATATAACTGGGGATAACTCCAACTTTTTACGCAAGCTAGAGGAAGCACGCAACGGAGTACGCAACACATCAAGACAAATTGAAGAAAGCGGGCTGAGTATTGAGAAGATATTCGGAAGACTGACCACGGCCGCAGCCACTTTCGGAATCAGTCTTGGAGCGCAGCAGCTCATCAGTGACATAGCTCGTGTACGTGGCGAGTTCCAGCAGCTTGAAGTGGCATTCCAGACAATGCTTGGAAACAAGGGACAGGCGGACACACTAATGTCCCAACTGGTACGTACCGCCGCCATCACTCCATTTAACCTTCAGGATGTAGCCAATGGTGCGAAACAACTGTTAGCCTATGGTACGGAGGCTAAAGATGTGAATGATACGCTTGTCCGGCTTGGGGATATCGCGGCAGGACTATCCATCCCTTTGAACGATCTGGTCTGGCTGTATGGTACCACCATGACACAAGGAAGGCTCTTCACACAGGACCTACGTCAGTTTATGGGACGTGGAATTCCATTGGCCGATGAACTTGCCAAACAATTCGGAGTAACCAAAGACAAGGTAAGCGAACTTGTGACAGCAGGAAAAGTAGGATTCCCCGAAGTGCAGAAGGCCATTGAATCCATGACCAATGAAGGCTGCAAATTCGGCGGTCTGATGGAAGCACAATCCAAAACCATTACCGGACAAATAAGCAATATCGAAGATGCAATTGACACCATGTTCAATAAAATCGGAAAACAAAACGAGGGTGTCATCAACAAGACCTTGTCCGGCATGTCTTATCTGGTGGAGAACTATGAGAAGGTAGGTCGGTTATTGACCGGACTTGTTGCTACATACGGTTCATACAGGGTTGCAGTCATGGTCGTAACAGCCATTCAGTCGCTTCAAACCTCCGGCATAGCGGCCCTGACTGTAGCGGAACGTGCCCACTACGGATGGCTGGTCTTGCAGACAACAGCACAAAAAGCGTTGAACGCTGTCATGCTTACTAATCCGTATGTGTTATTGGCAACGGCAGTTGTAGGGCTTGGAGCTGCCATGTGGGCATTATCCGACAGCACAACATCTGCTGAACGTGCTTTGGACTCGTACAACAAGAAAATAGAAAAACTCGACACGGACGAAGAAGATCGGAAACGTACTTTGGAAGGTCTTGTTAGCACCATTAATAGCGAGGTGGAAGCCGAGACCACTAAACTTAAAGCCTTAAAAGACATTGAGAAACTATATCCTGTACTCTTTAAGAAGTATGTCGATGAGAAAGGTCATATACATGACTTGACTGGGTTTTGGAAGGCATATAATGAAGAGGTTTCAAAATCCAGAACACAGTCAAAACAGGCTATAGTCGAATCTTTGGAACAACAAATAAAAAGTGCAGAATGGGCTTATAATCTGGCAAGGAAAGAGAACAACCGTTCCGAAATGAAGGTTCAGGCACAGCGTATCGAAGACCTGAAGAATGAATTGGCAAACGCAAGAAAAGATGTCTTGTCAGAAATCAATACCCAATTGGAAGTTGAGAACAGACAGGAAACACAAGAAACTACATATCAAGAGGATTTGGCAAATGCTAAAGTCGAATGGGAGAAAGCGAAAAAAGGGTACGAGACCTTAATCAAAGATCAGACGGCTACATCGAAACAGGTGAAAGAAGCCAAAGATAAGATGGAGGCATCCGAAAAGACATACAAGGAGCTGGGCGGAGTAACCGGAAGCGCACTGACCAGACAGGAAAATCTAGCAAAAAAGCAAAAAGAAAATCAGGAAAAGCTGGACGGGCAACTTCTTTCACTTCACCGTCAGAACCAACAGGATGAAATCAACCTGATGAGAGAAGGCACGGAAAAGAAGTTGAAACAGATTGACCTTGATTATCAGAAACAGATTGATGCGATAAGAAAACAGGAGGAAGAATGGAGCAAAGCCGGTAACGGTAAGCTGACCGACAAGCAGGCACAGAAAATTTCAGAAGCTTATACCAATGCCGAAAGTATGAGAGATAAAGATATTTCCGATGTAACTGAAGGACAGCTGAAAGCCGAACAACAGGCTTTGAACGACTACTTGAAAGAATATGGCACGTTCCAGCAGCAGAAATTGGCTATCGCCCAAGAGTATGCGGAAAAAATAAGGAAAGCACAGGAAGAAAACGGTGTTAATAGTGCACAAGTAAAGTTACTGGAGAAACAACGTGATGTTGCCATACAGAACAAGGAAACAGAAGCCATAAAAGCCAATATAGATTGGGTTACTGTGTTCGGTGAGTTTGGTTCCATGTTTTCCGACATGATAAAGCCCGCCTTGGACGAAGCGAAAAAATATGTACGGACTGACAAGTTCAAGAACTCCGATCAGGCAAGCCAGAAATCATTGATTGACGCCATCAGCCAGATGGAAAAGTCTTTGGGTGGTACAAGTGGAGTCAACTTCAAGAAACTTGGAGAGGATGTAAAAGCCTATCAAATAGCAGAACAGAATCGTATCAGTGCCATAGGGATTGAAACAGCTGCTTTGGAAAGACTAAAGAAATCACAGGATGATTACACCAAAGCGCAGAAGGGCGGAACGGAAAGTGAGAAACAAGCCGCAGCAAACGCTCTTGAAACAGCACGGCAGAATGCTGACATTGCATCCGCCAATGTGAAGACACAGACTGATATCGCCAATCAGGCCCAGCGTAATGTGACTGATACTGCCACCATACTGAAAGCAAGCATGGAAAATTTATTGGGAGGCTTGCAGCAGATTTCATCCGGTGGATTGTATAACGCATATAGCGGAATTATCAAAACCGTGAACGGATTCAAGGATGTCATAGGAAAAACGTCAGAATCTCTTAAGGAGGTCCCCATTGTCGGATGGATTCTGTCCATCATTGACGTACTCAAAGACGGATTAAGTGATCTTGTCGGTGGTCTGCTTGATGCTGTTCTGAACGCTGTCAGTGGAATTATCGGTGATGTCTTGTCAGGGGATTTGTTTGTCACAATCGGCAAGTCATTGAGGAACGGCATAGGAAACATCCTGAACGCAATCTCATTCGGAGGCTTCAACTCCTTGTTTGGAATAGGTGGAAACGCCAAGGAAGTACAGGAAACGATAGACAGGCTGACGGACAGGAATGGAACTTTGCAAACGGCCATCGAGGATCTGACTGACGAGATGAAGGCAAGCAAGGGAATGAAATCGGTTGAATCTTACAGGGAAGCTGTAAAGTATCAGGAGGAAGTCAATAAAAACTATCTGCAAATAGCAAAGGAGCAAGCCGGATATCATAAGAGCCACGGCAGCTGGCAGCATTATCTGAAATGGACGGATGAAATGCTGGAACACGCAAGAAAAGCTACCGGCATGCAGGATTTCTCCGGCACCGATTCCTTGTGGAATCTGCCCCCCGAACAGATGAAGGCTCTACGGTCGGACGTATGGTTATGGGATATCATGGAATCTTCCGGTAAGGGAGGTTACGGTGAGCGTGTTACCGACAAGCTGGATGATTATATAGAGCAGGCAGGAAAACTGGAAGAACTGACCGACAGTCTTTATGAGGGCCTGATCGGAATGTCATTCGATTCCATGTATGACAGTTTTATAAGCAGTCTGATGGATATGGAGAAGAGTGCGGAGGATTTTGCTGATGACATATCCAAATATTTCATGCAGGCGATGCTGTCAAATGCCATCGGTGAACAGTTTAGTGACAAACTGAGGACATGGTATGATAAATTCGGTGAAGCCATGAAGGATGATGGTACGCTTGACAATAATGAGCGTAAGGAGCTGATGGATGAATACATGGGTTATGTGGACGAAGCCATGAAGCTCCGTGACGAGCTTGCCGCAGCAACCGGATATGACAAGATTTCGCAAGAATCAACATCCCAGTCAGCTTCATCCAAAGGTTTTCAGGCAATGAGTCAAGATACTGGCGAAGAGTTGAACGGTAGGTTTACAGCATTGCAGATTGCAGGAGAAGAAATAAAAAATGCCATGCTGAATACGCTGGCGGTGGCACAAGCCATATCCTCATTTGCCAAAGACAACAATACAATGTTGACTGAGATAAGAAATCTGATGATTTCATCCAACGGTCACCTTGAAAGTATTAACAAATACACCAAACTAATTTATAAGTTTGGAGACAAGCTTGACGAAATAGCGAAAAATACAAAAAGTATATAAATATGCCACAAGAAGAACTGTTTATTAATGGAAAGGACGCTTATACCACATGGGGAATAAGCATGGATGACACTGCACTGTCCGCCCTCATGACCCCAGCACCCAATAAGGAGTTCATTGAGAACAAGAGCCGAATGGAGCATGGAAAGCGTGTGATAACAGCTGATCCCAAAAAGGACGAGCGCGATCTTACATTACAGATAAACCTGACAGCCCCTGATAAAGATACATTCTTTGCAAGGTATGACAGCTTTTGTAATGAGTTGGATAAAGGAATACTTGAAATAAAGACAAAGTATCAGCCCAATATAGTTTACAGGACTATTTATATTTCCTGTAACCAGTTCAGCCAATTCATGCAAGGCATAGGAAAATTCGTGCTGAAGCTGAATGAGCCTAATCCCAATAACAGAAATTCCCCTTGATATTATATTTGATTTTCAAATAAAATATATACTTTTGTTCAGCATTGTGTAAAGGCACACAAAACTTAATTATGGAACAAATCGACATCAAAGACATATCCGGTGCTATCCAGCTTACAACTTTGATCAATGAAGGCTGCAAGCGTAAGTTCACTCTGATGAAGGAGGACTACATCATGTTAAAGTTCTCCTTAGAGAATCCCATATATTTCAAACTTGGCTCATACGTGGAATGTAACTTCGGATTGTTCGAGGTGTGCGACTTGCAGAAGCCCGCATTCAACACTAATACCGCCGGCTACGATTACGAATTAAGACTTGACGCCTACTACTGGAAATGGAAAAACAAAATCTTCAAATATACCCCGGAGACGGCCGGACAGGAGGCGTCCTGGAACCTGACCGCCCCGCTTGACGTACAAGCCGGTATAGTCCTTAGAAATTTGAAAGCTCTTGGTTACATATACAAAGGACAGGATTTTGTTTTCTCCATTGATTCCACAGTCGAAAACAAGTCCCAATTGATGAGTTACGACAACATCAACATCCTTGACGCTTGTTTTGAGATGGCAAAGAAATGGGATTGCGAATGTTGGGTGACTGAAAACATCATCCATTTCGGACGTTGTGAGTCTGGCGATGCGGTGGATTTCGAAATCGGGAAAAACGTGCAGGAAATGTCACAGTCAGAATCCCGGTCCACTTATGCCACCCGTATCTACGCTTTTGGTTCAACAAAGAATATCCCATCTGACTACCGTCCGGTTGACGAGACCGTGGTTGTGAACGGCGTGGTGCAAAAACGCTTAATGTTGCCCGAAGGAACTCCGTACATAGACGCTTATCCCGATATGACCACCGAGGAAGCCATTGAACAAGTGGTTATCTTCGATGATGTCTATCCCCGAAGGGTCGGCACGATGTCGGACATTACCACCAAGGAATACACTGACAAAGTAGAAAATGCCGACGGGACTACCACTGAAAAGAAGTGGAATGCCTACCGTTTCAAGGATACCGGCATTACCTTCTCAAAGGACTATATCCTTCCCGGTAATGAATTGAAAATCACTTTCCGATCCGGCAAGTTGAATGGTATGGAATTCGCTGTGACATTCGACCCTGAGGGAAAGCCGGAGAAACTGGAGAACGATGGCTGGAACCCTGAGGCACAGCTTTGGGAGATAGTCAGGAATGAGGACTACGGCAGACCGCTTCCGGATGGAGCGCTTATCCCCGAAAATGGTGATACTTACATCTTATCAGGCTGGAATCCCATGAAGATAACTGAAATGGGACTGGTAGCAGAAGCACAGTTGGAATTAAAGGACAAAGCCGATAAGTACGTTGCCAAATCCAAGATAGACCCGAGTACCTATGGCTGCACGATGATGTCAAATGACGCATACCGTGAGGATGGCATTCACAACCTCTACAGCATCGGTCAAAAGGTCAACCTTATCAACAAGGCTTATTTCGAGAACGGAAGACAGTCAAGGGTTATCGGATTTGAATTCAATCTTGATTATTCCTTTGACTCACCTGTTTATACTGTCGGGGAAACCGCCGCCTATTCCCGTATCGGGGAGCTGGAGGAAAAGGTTGAGAGCCTTACCCTGAAGGGACAGACCTATACGGGCGGTGGTGGCAGCGGTGTGTATGTGATCGGAAGCCACGACTCCACCCCAGCAACAGACCATAACGTGTATTCCGCATTGCGCTCGCTGATCATGTTCATGCGCAAGGATACGGAGGAACGCACCGGTTTCCTATTATCCCTGTTGGGCGGAACTGTCATCAAGAAATACGCCAAGTTCGGTGATTTCGTTACCGGTGTTTCTGGAGGTTACATCGGTGAGGACGCCCGTGCCGAGCTGGAGGCTTTGGTCCTGCGCAGCTCTCTGAGTGTACCAGAACTTCGTTTCAACCGTCAGACCTATTTTGAAGGATATAATACTATAAGTCCCGGCGGAGGGCTGAAGATAAAAAGCTTTGTCGCCAATAGTGACGGCAGCTATACTGTCATCCCTGATCTGGAGGATGGTGTACCGCTGGGACAGAAGCCGGACGATATCCTCCTAGGCTTCTGGCATGACAAAAGCGTCACTACCGGTGACTTTATTGGTTTCCGGAAAATACAGTACCGTATCACTTCCGCAGATTACGACGAGAAGACATTCGTGATGGTTCCGCGTCCCGGATATGAGTTCGTTCCCCATAACGAGATGCGTCTCGGACAGACGGGGAACTTCACCGACAAGGAGCGTCAGACTTATATCATCATAGACGTGCGTGACGGTAACTGCTGCATCACCCTTGTTGACAATGCCAACACCTGGGACCCGGAGCCGGCACAGATGAAGAGCTGGTTCGGCAAGAAGAAGGGTATGACCATCAACGGGATCAACTGCGACAGGTTCTCGGCAGTATTGCAGGATATCATCATGACGGGATTGATTTTTCAAATTGATGAAATTACCGGTAGCACAGTCCGCGTTCCTATCGACTTCCCTAGCTGGGAGCCGGGCAGGAAGTATGCGTATTATTCCCGTGTGCCCCATAACGGTTCCACATGGTTGTGCGTCAATGACAAGGGCACTACTTCCGAGCCATCCGAAAACAATCCGGACTGGCTTGTATCAGCCGCCAAAGGTGACAAGGGTGATCCGGGACTGTCTGTAATAGGTGGCGGTCATTGGGAATCCTCTAAGACCCCATACGAGGTCAATACCATGGTCACTTTGGCGGGCTGTGTTTTTATCTCCAAGGTGAAAACATCCAATCCTCCGATTAAAATTGCAAGGTTCAGGAACGGCAATTATCGAAAGAAAAAGGATGGCGGTTATATCCTTGCCGGGAAATCAGCCGACTGGACCGTGCATGAAGACTGGGAGATGCTGCTGGACGGTCGTGAACTTAAAGGTGAGAGTATCACCTTCTTGGGTGAGTTCGCATCCCATCCGTCCAATCCCAAGGAGGGTGACAGCTACCGAAATACGGCTGACCATTGTACTTACATATACCGGAATGGTTTGTGGATGGTCATGGTCAAAGACGGGACTGACGGTAAGGACGGCAAAGGTTACGAGTGGATCTACACCCGTACCAACATCATCGGCCTTACCCCTGACAAGCCGGATTCGAAGCAGCAGGATGATTATATACCGGAAGGCTGGACAGATGATTTTCTTGGCGTGGATGCAGACCATCAGGTGGAATGGGCGTGCAAACGTGTGAAGCGTGATGGAGTATGGAGTGAATGGAGCACTCCGGCCCCTGTGCACCGTTGGAGTAAGGACGGGGAGTCGAATATCATGGCCGACCTTGACAATGAGATGGTGAGCGTCGCTCTTACCAGTACCGGTGTTACTACTTCCGCACAGTCATGGACTACCCATGTATCCATGTGGTACGGTACCGAGAAACTCACCCTTGAGACTTTAACAGTCAGCACGCCTGCCGGTTTCACGGCAAGCACAAGCAAGGCCACCGGAGCGGTGGCGATATCCGTCGCTGCCGGAAAGTCGGTTCCGGAACAGAATACGGTCACCATCACACTGGCTGCAATGAAGAACGGGCAGCTCTATACCCGTGAACTGACTTTCAAGATAACCGGTGTCCGTGGCGGGGCGGACGGTTCCGATGCGGTAATTTATAGCCTTGTCACTTCGGCCACGATGGTCAGCAAGAACAAGAACGGCGGTTACAGTGTAGCTTCGGTATCCTGCCGGCGTATGAAGACAGTCGGTGCGGTCACTACGGCCACAACGGACGGGGAGTTGAAGTACAGTCGTGACGGTGCGGCCGAGGTTCCCATCGGTGATGGTGTCGGGGTGGCTTCCGGTAATTTTACCAGTAGCTTGAAGTTCGTGTTCTACGTGAACGGTCAGGCGGTTGATGTCGAGACTGTCCCGATGGTTGTGGACGGCAGTGACGGAAAGGATGGTGAGAGCATCACAGCAGCCGGTCATTGGGAATCCGCCAATACTCCGTATGCCAAGAACAGTACAGTATCGTTTGCCGGAGGATCTTACTTAAGCAAGGTTGAAACCTCCAACCCTCCGATTAAAATCGCCAAGTTCAGAAACGGCAGACTCCGCAGGAAAAGAGACGGCGGATACATCCTCGCCGGCAGATCTGCGAACCGGACGGTACATGCGGACTGGCAGGAGATGGTTGCTCCCGTCGGACCGTCGGCATCCTACTGGCTGGACAGTCCTGTCAGCGTGATCAACTTCACTTCAACAGGCACGCCATCCCCGTCTGGATTCCTTGTCACTTGCAAACAGAATGTGGCAGGCAATGTAAGCACGTGCAGCACGCTTTATCTGGCAGCCCGCAAATACAACGGAAGCTGGCTGGCTCATGTAGGTGCGACACTGAACAGCCAGATATCCGTACCTGCGACAGCCGGATACACCCAGTTTGCCGTCCGGGCTTATAAATCAGCTTCCGATGCTGCTGCTTGGAATGACAATTATGTGGCCGAGAAGGGTGTGGGTGTTGCAAATGATGGTTCCATAGGAGCAACAGGAGCTACGGGTGCGTTCCCTTATGACAGAGGTGTATGGGCTTCCGGACAGACATACGTATGGAATGCAAAACAGCGTGACAAGATCATTCACAAAATAGGTGAAGTTTATTACAATTTTCTTGTGCGCAACTATGGAAGTTCTGTATCAGCGGCTCCTACATCCGCTAACGGAGATTCCAACTGGGAAGCCATGCAGAAATACAAAAGTCTGGTAACCGACATATTCCTTGCTGATAAGGCGAACATAGCCGGATTTATGTTCAAGTTGAACGGATACACATCGGACGGGGCACCTTACGGTATCATGCAGTCACAGGACAGCACTAACGGCCAGCCTAATCTGAGGATGGACACAAAGACCGGAGAGATTCTTTGTCAGAAAGCGAATATCACCGGGACTATCATAGCGACAAAGGGGACAATTGGCGGATTCAATATCGGTAATAATTTTATCGGCAGCACTAATATGTCGGCTGTAAATGTTGATAATTTGTTGCTGCAATACGACAAATTTGAAATGAAATACGAACGGTTCCAGTCAATAGACGGACATTTATACCAAGGTATTTTGGATACAGTAATTAGAAGTGGAAGTATAACTGTATCATCAACCGGGGATGTTTCAACAGCGAATGATACTCTGTATGTAAGATGTGGAAGTTATATTTTTTCAGTCGGGCGAAACGGAATTCGCAAGTCAACGAATGGAGGAAGTACCTGGGTGGATTTATAACATTTAAAATATTAAAGTATGAGAATAAATTTTGCACAATTTCCTATTTACGACGGGATTAAGAAAGAAAAACTGATAGCCAACAACATCACTGAGGCCTACGGTGACTGGATATACAAGAACGTAGCGGGTTTGAAGGCGCATCTCCTTGCTGAGAAGATATTCAAATCTACTGCTGAAGGTGTCGAGATTGACGAAGAAGAGGTGGATATCATAAGACGCTCCACCTCCATGCTGCCCGGTCTGCTGGCTGATTCTTTGAATGATTATTTAGATAAAAAGGAGGAACAACATGAAAAAGGTATATTGTAACAACCTTCTGGCAAAGGTGCTGCTTGCGTTCAGTTCTTGCCATACGATAACAATCGGTCCGTTTGTTTTAAGCAAGCGACCGGAAGAGAAAATCACTCAGAAAGTGAGAAACCATGAGTGTACCCACGCCCGTCAATGGGTTGAGATGGCAGTTGCCATCGGTACAGTTATCTGGATCTTGCTGTTGTGTTTTGACCTTTCCGCCTGGTGGCTGGTACTGGCCGGGCTGGCATTCTATCTCTGGTATGGTGTGGAGTGGCTGGTCAGGGCGGTACGGTTGAAGGATGCCGGCAGGGCGTATAAGACGGTATCGTTTGAGAGGGAGGCATATTCCAACGAGGATGATCCGAATTATATTGAGAACAGTAATTATTTTGCATGGGTGAAGTATTTGTTTTAATTTTAAAATTTGCATTATGGACTTGAATAATATAGTTGGCTTTAAAGCTGTCGATAAAAACGGCAACGAACGACAGGTGACCGTCGATGAGATGACAGAATTAGTTTCCGCACGGATTGTTTCCGCTGCATCAGAAATATCAACATTTGCTGCCGCTGCGGCAGCCGGAACAGATGAGTTTGAGGACCAGTTGCCCCAGTCCGACACCTTCTCTTGGCTCCGTACTTTGGACGGTTCCAAGAACCCAACTTTGACATCTTCTTCGGCTGCCGCGAAAGTCCTGGGAGAACTTTTCACTAATTTGAAGCTGTTTCCATTCATGTATAGAGGGAGAGTTAGTGATGCAAATCTAGCCGTAGACAATGGTTGGTATGAAATATTTGGTGACATTTCCAATGCTCCATTTACCCAAAGTTGGGGACCGCTATTTGTCATTGGGAATTCATATAAAGTCCAGTTCGCTTTTTATTCTGTTTCAGATGGGTTTAAATTGTATGTGAGACAACTTAACCATACCAATTTTGGATGGGCTAAAATAGATTTGACACAGGTATAGGAATTTTGTACTTCTGGGAGAACTGATTGGTGTTGCTACAGCCAAGAAAGATGGACTAATGCCTATGGAACAGTTCTTCGATAGAGATGTTAATCCCATTGAAGATTACAATACATTTACATGGAATGGGATTCGGAAAACAACTAAATCAACATCTAATTCTCCATTCGAAAGTGGTGATGGGCAAAATGCTGTTATATTTATAGGGACAAATGATGTTCAAAAAATAGGGTTTCAAGCAACCTATTCGGGGCAATTGATTAAGATCAGGCTATATTGGGTCGGTAGTTGGGGTAAATGGCAAACTTTTTCGTTGACATAGGATTAAAAAACGGGTGGTCCGGTACAAGCCGGTGCCACCCGATCCTGATATGCACAACGCCATATGCGGTGCAAAGGTAATAAATATCTGAATAAACCGCTATATTTTTCAAGATATAGAGATTTCTTCCAAATCTGATATACTGATTTCATCCGTCACGTTTGTGAAATAGAAGAGATCAGGGTTCTCTGAAAAAACCTCAATCTTGGTTCTTGTCCATACACTGCTATAAACGTAAACATAAAAAGATTTTCTATCTTTAAAAAGTCTGATACTATTATATCCTTTTTCAAATAATTTATTTACGAATATATATTTGTCTGATAAGATCACACGAATATAGTTGCAACTATCCAATGTGCCATTAGGTGAGCTATATATATGTAATATATGATTAATATTACTGCCATAATCACAAACTTTAAACAAAGCAGTTTCCTTATTTCCGGTAGAAATATTATAAATCGTAGAATTTAAGGCTTGAACACTATCGCTCAAGCCTTTATTTTCTTTCGTAGCAATCCCTATCAGTTCTCCCAGGTCGGTTACGAAGTAAATTTTATGTCAATTATTACTGTGAATTATTATCTTAGGATCTTCCCAAGTTGAAACGTCTGGATAATTCCTTTTTCTAAATATTAATGTTCCGTCTATTGCTATTCCGAAGATGAAAACAACATCTTCTAATTGTTTTATAACCAATCCTTGAACGACATTACCGTAGAATCCTTCTCCAGCAAAAGCATTGAAATTGGAAACGAAAGGTTGAATTGTTTTTATAGGCATTTCATTTACAAAATCCGTAAATTCACTCCATGAAGAAAACGATTTTGTTCCCTTCGGATTTCCCAACAGTTCTCCCAGAAGGATTTGTATCAATGACTTTTGTATTACAATATTATTTTAAATGTTTATTGGTCTATATATCGTTTATTCTGTTCTTTTTTTCATATAATGATTCTTTTTTAAATATTTGTTATAGCTTTGCTATGACAATTAATAATGTTTTTTCATTTATTAATTTTTGAATGCCGTGAGGTATTTTAATTAATAAAAAGATTTGTGTATGGAATTGGGCAGGATTGGCGAATCCTGCCTTTTTGATACCGTACGTCAACTACATAATAATTCGGGCAAAACAAAATTTATATATTTGTAGCATCTATATTGAATTAAACATTATTCTAAATCACTAAAAGAGTTTACTGATAAAAATATCTAGATGCTATCGTTCGTGATGAATAATGGCATCTTTTTAGTTAATAATTTTTTTCACATACCATTTTAAATGAGTAATTATATACACCTTTGCTTGGGAAAGTGAGGGTGTATTTTTTATTGGTTAAAACGAACGATAAGTGCAAAAATATTTCTTTATAAAACTGAATCTTGTTCTGTAATAATAGAAAATAAGTAGATTCCATAAGTTCTATTTGTTTTCTATTAATGCTCTATGGCTTCTTGCATTCTCCGAATAATCGGAATATTGCTCCTGATTATTTTTTTCAATATGAATTGAATATGGAATAGTTTTCATTACTCTTTGTTGGGTAACTAGAAGCTTGATAACAATATTTATTACCATCAAGCTTCTTCCATTGTCACGATATGACAATGGATTTTGGTGTTTTGGCAGCGATGGTGCAAATGGATAAGAATATCTTGATTTTCTTGTTAAATAATAAAAGAATATCATTTATTGTTTTCAATATTTGCTCTGATTTGTTTCAAAATCAGAAACGGTCCTCCCATCTTATAGTTCCCTAAGTTTTGTTTAGCTTGCATGATACAGCTTTCAATAGTAAGTTTCAAATTCGGAGTGAAAGCTGCTTTGTTAATCTGCATTTCTTTTGGAAGTTTATTGGCATGGTTATTGAACCATGCGATCATTTCATTCAATTCCTCTTCGGAATAAGATTTTTTTTCAGCCATGATACATAAGTTGATGTTAATAGTGTGCAAAGATAAAGGAACATATAATTCATGGGTTATCTTTTAACAGAAATATTATCAAAATAAAAACCGTCCCTACTTATCACAAGCCGGAACGGTTCAGATTAGTTACGTTTTGACAATCTACTTCACATTTTATTGAACAAGATACCAATGGATTTGTTCAAAGGGATTTCCTATTTCTAAAAATATTTGTTGTCACATTATTACGTATTACAAAAAAGGAGGGCATCGTGCATTACGAGCCCCCTCTCAAACTTTTATTATGAGATTGGCTTCTACTCCAAAATCACAGGGCAAAGATACGCAAAATTCTATTCTTTTCAGTTGATTGTGTAATCCAATTGGGAAATTGTATTTAAACAAATACCCCGACTCATCACGAGCCGGGGCAGTCCAATTTATAAATTTAAAGTCTTATGATGAAGATTGTCTGTTGCACCAATGCTTTACTATCAGCATAACGACAATCAAAACGGTTACATAAACACAGGCAAAACCAATTTGTTTAAGCAGCGTGGATTCTTTTTTCTCTTTTATGGTTTCTGATCGCTTTTTTTCATAAATATCAGAAGTAATATCCTTATCGGCTTTCACCTCCGTACTGTCTTTGGTTGCAGTTTCCTTCTTTCTATTTTTGCTGAAATCACCTTCTATATGCCCATCTGCCAGTAACGGAGGTTTATCGGTCAGACTGTCGGGCGGCTTTCGGGTATCATAGATACGAAAATCAATCACATAGTTACTATTAGTGGTAATAAGTTCGCTCAAAGAGGTACTTGATCCGTGTACGATGTTGACAGATTCACTGGCGCTATCTTTGCTGATTACTTCTACATCGGACTTGACAGCCTTATGCGAGCTGCCACATGATCCGAACAGCAGGAACAGACACATGAAGGGAGCCAGTAATATATGCCGGCTTACCCAGTTCATAACTCTAACCAACATAAGAGATATCATTTATGCGGTTCATCCACCCTCTCTTAAATTTATTATTGGTCGGACGCTTGCGGCATATATCCTCAATAAAGTCGAACCGGGCAATCTTAATCATGTCGAACAACTCACGCGGGTTCTTGGCATTTACAGCGGCAATGGTCTTGGGACCTACAATGCCATCCACCGTAACACCAAGCAAGCGTTGAGGAATCTTAATTCCGTGCGCACCGGATGCCCACACCCAATCAACCAATATATTAGCAACTGATTGCGATTTAATCTCGTCAGCTTTCCATCTGTCCCAATAATGCGGCTTGAGTACACGATTAACAACATCTTCACGGGTAAGTAGGTGTAAATCATCCACATCTATATCACCGTCACCATCCTTGTCATAGCCGCACGATTTCCATGTGCCGATAGTCACGCCCATATTGGTAGCTCCTCCCAAATCGTCAGGGTCATTTACAAAACCGCCTTCCCACTTTAGGATAAACGGTGCAAGTTTTCTTACGTCAGCCATACTACTCATTAATTATAATTATTCGATTTTATTTTCTTTGAATTCCGGCAGGATATATTGTATGTTAACCGCTGCTTCATGCAAGACCTTATGAAGTTCATCTTCATTCAAATCCGTTTCATCTGTAAACTCACAAAAGATATTTCCAACCCAATCTTGAGATGAATTAAGCCGTTTAATAGCCACGCTGTTGCATCCATTTGTTGATAATAGAGATTTGGCAACCTTATCCTTAACCTGGTTATCAATATCTGAGTAGAACATGAAAAGATTCTTTGCGAGATTTTCTGCAAAAACGGCCACTTCACTCATGGGAAGTGATTGGATGTTTTCACGCATTCCGGCTATACCTTTTCGTTTTACCTCGAACTGCACCGAAAGAAAAGCTATATGCCCCAAAGGATGGGGTTGTACGATATATACCCTGTCTGCTTTCGTTTCATAAAGTACACGCCACAGCTCACCGAACACCTTGGCGGAGTTCTCACTGCGGTGGTAACTTCTTTTTTCCTCCTCTTTTTTAAAATATTCCACTTTTAAATCAGTCAGTTTGTTTTTAGTATACTGATTATAGGCGAAATAAGCTGCCAGCAATGTTCCGGCAGCACTAATAATGTTTGCAATATCTATTTCCATCACATTCACCGTTTAATTGTTATATGATAAATTATTCATCCTGTTTCTTTATTCTTTAGCTACTATGTTTTTTGAGAAAGCTGGCAGTTTTTCCAAAAAATGTATTGTCAATATGGTTTGTTTTACTATTTTTGTCAATTGTCTTTTAGGACTGTGACGGTTCATCCATGATCCTTCCGCCATATTGAAAGTCCTATAAAGAAAATGTGGATCTATATTTACCAAATTGTTTAATCTTACTGTCCTGTTATCATTAGTCAGTATGATTTGATTATCCCGGTTGTCTGAGAAGATTGCCGGGATTTTTATATATATGCAAAATAAATCCATATCCATATTGCTTACTATTCATATTTCACTATCTTTGTCAAGACTTTGTTAACCTGATTCTTTCAAAACTAGTATTGGACTTAACTTCCCCCCGTCAGACTGTGAAGCCAGACGGGGGATTTCATTACTTTAACAGATAGACAATAAAAAAAGAGCCCGATGACAATATTTATTGCCATCAAGCTCCTAGTTACAACTGCAAAGATAGTGAAAACTATTCATATTCAATCCATATTGAAAAAATAATCAGGAGCAATATTCCGATTATCCGAAGAATTTAAAGAGTCACAATATTAATAGAAAACAAATAGGATTCATGAAATCTACCGATTGTCTATAAAATCAGATGTCCTCAAGCCTTTATCAGGAAACATCTTTACTTTTTTCCTTTGAACATTTTTCAAGTCACGCACAATGGTGCTGGAAAGTACCTCTGAATAAATCTGTGTGGTCTTTACGGAAGTATGTCCGAGCAACTTTTGGACTGTTGTAATCGCAACTCCCTGATGAACCAGCAGGGTGGCACAGGTATGACGGCTCACATGGTAGGTTATCCGCTTTTTGATACCACATAACCCGGCCAGCTTTCGAAGCTGCTTATTCACTTCCGAGTTACAAGGCAAAGCGGCAAAACTTCCGATATCCGGATAACGGTCAAGAATGCCCAATGCCCTGCTTTCAAACAGCAGATGTAACGGCAGACGGATTTCCACCCCTGTCTTGACGGATTTGAAGTACAGCCACCGTTTGCCGTTTACTCTAATGAAATTCTCAGGTGTGAGCTGGCAGAAGTCAGAATAGCGCAATCCGGTATAACAGCAAAACAGGAAGGCATCGAGCACATGGCGCATGGACTCCTCTTCCACCTCGACCGTTTCCAGCTTCTTCAGCTCGTCCGGGGTAAGAAACTCATGTCTGCCCTTCTCCTGTTTGATTTTGTACTTTCTGAACGGATAAGCATCTGCGTGCATATATCCCTGGTTGATTGCCTCATTGACCAAGGTACGGAGCTGTCTCATGTGCTTGGCTATCGTATTGACCGCATTGCCCTTTTCTCTCAAGTATTGCTCAAAATCACGAAGGAATGTATAGGTAAGATCCTTGAAGTCCAATCCGGAACGGAAATCATGCAGGACCGCCAGTGTCGAGTGCAGGTTGTCCTTGGTGGACTGCTTCTTGTCCGAATTGTCAATGGCTGATT
>ENA-OOXY01000105-OOXY01000105.1-human-gut-metagenome-genome-assembly--contig:-NODE-105-length-93868-cov-24.057508_pt1 | contig 93868 bp, 80 predicted proteins | sample MGYA00241593_ERZ501355 | MGnify/ENA primary metagenome ERZ501355 (study PRJEB25962, sample SAMEA2042739) | human gut metagenome | biome: human gut; feature: human-associated habitat; material: faeces... | reverse complement strand
ATGTATAGAATAATCGTTTTTATCTCCTAATATAGTATTTATTATATGACTATTGCCAGCACTAGAATGATTAACATCATATACTACATATCCATATATTCCAGTCTTACCAATATTGGCAACATGATTTCTTACATACTCATGTCCTATGGGTTGTCTAATATAATTAGTTAATGCAGCAGCCGTAGCACCTCTCAAAGTTATTTGATGAATCATACTAACGATAGTAAAGTCTTTAGTAACTCCCATTTCTTGAAGAGTCTTTTGACTAATAATCATGTCGTTTACTCCGTCAGTAACGAAAGCACCTTCGTATTCAGGTAATATTTCAACACTTACTATATCACTACCATAGTTAGTAAAACCGCAACTAGTACCATCTGAACTACTCTGCACATTATAACAAATAGGTAACTCATAGTTACCATCTTTAGCCATATCAACAGAATGTTGAACACCGTTACTGTCTCTATAATAATAACGAAAATGATAAGTGTTACTTAATCCACTGACTTTTATTTTAAATGAAGGGATATATTTAGTTAGATACGAATACGGAACTAATAACTTTCCTCTACTATTAAATATAGCATTAGTATTATCTTTAACTACTACATTCTCGCTATATGTATATTCTTGGAAATCATTACTATATCCACCAAATCCACTATTTAATCTATAAGCACTATTTAGAATCTCTAAATCTCCACCTGCATTAGGAATCTTATTCTTAATAATATTCCTATCAGCATCAGTATTCTTTTTACCGTAATTATCCCAAACTCCAATAAGTCTAGCTTTAAGCTCTGGTGGAAGATAAGGTTTATCTCCACCAAGAGCATTATTCTTAAAAGGAATACCGATACCTATACCTATACCAGTATTAGTACCCATATTGTAATGTATCAGCTTGTGCGTTATTAACCTGTTTAACTAACTCAACATTCCAACCGGAATAAAGAACAGTAGTAATAGGTTCTTTCATACCTGCAAGAACTACTTCAACCGTTATCGGGTCTTCGGTAATGTTCTTTAATAAGAACGGTTCTTTACCACCCATTCCATTAGGAATAGAAAACTCTGCAACAGCTTCAACTTTACCCATTATAGATATTTGTAAACTGTTAGCTGAATTAGCTCTGTTATAAATACGATTATCCATGATAATTACTTTTAAATGATTATTAATTACTCTTTGCAACCTTCCCCTATAAAGAGGTGTGGTGAAGTTATCACAACTCCTTTATGGGGGATGCTACAAGAAACTAAATTTTGTTTAATTACACAATACTATTATTAACTTTTTAATCTGTCATTCCATTAGCCCAATCAGTAGGAATACTTGCAGAATTACTAATATTAGACTTCTTCATTTTATAAAACACATTAGCTCTATTAGAAGCACTTAAAGTATTAAGCCAATTCCAAAATTCCGGAACACTACCAACAGTAGAAACAGCATTATAGAATAGACCAGTCACATTAGTAAGTCTTTTATGTTTATCAACATTGAATAATGTAGAATTTATTTTTTTAGGACTTCTATCTGACGAATCTCCTACGGTTTGTCCACTAGCAAAAGCATAACTAATATTTCTAAGATTAACATTCTTATTAAATAAGTTTCCGTCTACTTGTTGTCCCATTTCAGATGTTGATTCAAACTGTGCAGCTAAGAACATCGAAGATATGTCTTGTAACTGTATACAGTTTACAAAAGAATCAATAGGTAAGTTAATATGTGCAGAAATAATACAAAAGTAGAACATATTAGATAATGATATTAACTTAGTTAACTTAGAGAATGTATCTGCCGAATAGAACTCTCCGTCTTCTCCATTACTAACATTCCATTTATATGGGTTTAATAATGGCATACGATAGAATGTATAAGACAAATCAGTAGCATTACTAATAGGATAGAATAAATGTGGCGGAATACGTCCTCTTAGTCCATAATCAAGATAATTATATCCAACTATTCCATTAACTCTACCACTACCAAAGAACACTCCATTTACTTGCATATTATTGCCATTAGTGCAATAATAGAATAAGTCAGGAGAACATATATAGTTAAGTACTTTCTTATTAGCATTAGCATCAGAAGGTGGAGCAAAAGAACCAGCGTTATCTTTAAATCTATTAGGTATAACAGGAGAACAATTAATACTTCCTGTACTAATTGCACTATAAAGAGCACTGTCTCTAACTATATCTTCTAATCCACTAAGACCATCAACACAATATTCATTCCAAGCAAGTTCATACTTATCGAAATCTTTATTCAAGATAACTCTATGAATATCTCTATTGTAGTTAGGCATAGTATGTTCGTCATCTAACCATTCTCTAGGGTCATAATTTGGATTAAGAATATACTTAACTGGATTATACTTTTCATTAGGGACTATTATATCTCCGTAATTACTAGGAGTAAGATTACCATAATTCATAGTATAACCTTGTGCTTCTGTACTTTGAAATCTTTCTAAACAATAAGACATATTAACTATTGTCTTTCTAGGAAGAGTTCGTTGTTTACTATAAGTAATCTCTACTGGCATTTCAGCACTTTCAATCCAATTACCGTCACTATCTATACCATAGTTCTCTGTAATATTCTGACTAGCTGCATCTACTTCATTCCAACCTTTATAGCTAACATTAGAAGTTTGTTCCATATAGAATAGTCCATAAGGAATAAAACCTTTCTTAACGAAGCTAGTTTCTATTTCAGAGAAGCATCTATGAACATTAACTAGTTTACAATTAGAGAAGCCTTTACCAGTAAGCGAGTACTTACAATTCTTCATATCATAATATAGATATGATATATTAGTAAGATTATAATTAGTCTTAAATGAATTAAGAGGAAGCTCAATTACACTATTTGCAGGAAGAATTAGTTTAGAGAAAAATCCAGGTATTTCAACAATAGCACTACAATTAGTAAATACATCGTATGGGAATACTTCATCTTCTTCTTTAATAAACTCTTTAGTAAAACCTTGAAAACATCCTAACGTAGACTGATTAATAGCTTGCTGTCCTGTTATATACTTCAATGAGTTCTTCAATCTACTAAACATCGAATTATGAATAGGAAATGTAATAGTAGAATTATCTCCAATAGAGAACGAATTATAGATACCGTATAAAGCAGTAGGAAATCTAAGATTAACCTTATTCTTAACAGTACCACCAAATATATTATATAAAGAACCATTAGATTTAATAAGTTCTTTAAATGAATCTTGTATATATTTTAATTTAGTGTTTTTATAGAATAAGGGACAATACATTACTCCGTCTTCCACATCTTCATCAGTTGTTTGATTAAAGTAAATATTAGACCCATTAAACATATTAGTTATATATTCTAGTTCAGGTAATCGTACAAGTAAATTTCCTGAATTAGCGGCAAATAAATTATTTGCAATAGTTTCATCATTAGGAGAACTATTAATATTATTTACAAATTTAATGTTTGAAATAATATTGTTTAATCTAGTTAACTTGGAATCTACATTTCCTTTAAACTTAGCTAAGAAAGTAGAATCAGTATATTTAGTTCCACCAAAATTAAAAGCATTGTCTATAAATTTTAAACTAACAAGAGGACTAAATAAACCATTATGTTCAGTAGAACCATTTTCATAAGTACTGGTAAATATTTTAAAATTCTGAGTAGGTAATCCCCAAAATATAGAATTCATATCAACAACTTTAGTACAGTGATTGAACATAGTTCTACGAGGACTATCTAACAAATCCCACTTAATATTTGTAACACTAGAAAAACAACTACTAAGAGTCGTAACGTTATCACATTTATATAAGAAATAATAAACGTCATATATACTACAATTAGTACCTCTAAACATAACGTTACCATCAGTAGTGCCAATACTAAAGTTAGTAGATAAATTAGTATTATTTCTCCAATCAACAGAACCTTGTTCAGTATTAGTATCTGGACCAAACCATTCGCCATTATAATCAGGAGTAATACCTTCTACCTTTTCTTTAGGTTCGTGAATATAGAACTTAGAACATTGATTGAATACACCATTACCATTAAGACTAATATGTCCAAATACTCTCTTTAAGTTAGAACAGCCAACAAAGAACGCAGAACCTACATTGAAAGGATGTTCCTTATTATTATTAAACTTAAAGTAATGTACACCTTTGGCGTTTTGAACACTGAATTGTAAGTCGATTAATTGACTAACATCAAATATCTTATTACCATTATAAGTAGGAATTGCAGCATTACCGTATTGTATAGCTTCAACTTGACTATTAGTTATATTCAATGTCCTAAGTTTAGGAAGTTCAGATGCGGCTTGAATATCGTTAGCTGTATTAGTATTAGACATATCAAGTGTCTTAATATTAGGAGCACCTACAATATAAACAATAAGATTTCTGTTTGTACATGACGATATATTAATTGTTTCGACATTATTACAATTAGATACATTGAATGTAGTTAAGTTACCATTATTTGTACATACAATAGATTTTAAGTTAGGACATGAAGTAATCTTAATAGTATGTAAGTCTCCTAGATTACTAAGATTCAATTCAGTAATCTTATCACAAGAATCAATAGTAACTGTTTTTAATCTCCTACAACCGGAGAAATCTAATGATTCCAAGAACGGTTGATTAACAAGACTAATACCTTCAACTGTTGAATTAGTAATATTCAAAGAAGAAAGAGAAGCATTAGGTAAAGATATAGAAGTTACAATAGAACTAGATATATTCAAATCTTTCAACTTAATATACTTTTCTATATTAACTGTAAATGTACCTTGTCCAGCATTACCGCTCCAAAACTTAGTATTACTTAAATCAATATGTCTAACATCAGAGAAATCTTCGTCATTAACGAATACTGTTTCAAATGGAATAGGAGAATCACTAAGAGTATCGACAGACGATAAATCTAGTTTAGAGAAACTAGGAAGTTTCATACTAGACATGAATCTTTGGAATCTCATTCCACCTAATCCTTCTATATCGTTAATTTGAGGAGTATTATTGATACTAACTTGTGTATTGAAAGAACTAATAGGAGATAATCTAATTTCAGTAGGTTTGCCTTCTTCTAAGAAATATCTAGTATCAGTAGTATTACCAATGTTAACTACAAATATAGCCGGACAATTGGAAGTAACAACCAGCTTAGGATTAGTTGCTTCTGCACCGCCTGCCGAAAACGTTCCTTTATTATTATAAGGTTGAATATTTGCAGCATTACTGTATTTAAACACTCCGTCAAAGAACCAAACGCGTTTCTTTAACCAGTCACGAACATATTCAACACGAGTACCATGTAAGAACTCTATATTAGCATAAGACGCTTCACCACCAGCTTCACCAACGTAAGCTGTAAGATACTTAACATTATAGTCATAATTAAATAGAAGTTCACCACAATTTGCTGTTTGAGCTGCAAAGTAATTATCTACATAATTATTAATATCTTTGCATATATTATCGTTGTTTCTCCATAAATCCCAAAGTCCTTCAAGAGAATTATCATATACACCAGTATTAGCAAATACAGTATCTCTTAATACATCCCACATACGAGAACTATAAGTATCATATCCACCGTCAGCAGCATTCTTAGTAATAACTAATGAATTAACATCATTCTTATCATTGTTACTAAATTTATCCAACCAAGCAGTTTTAGCAACAGATTCAAGAGCAACATTATCAAGTCCATTAGCCGTATCCATATCATAAAATCTAATAAACCATTTCTTACTTCCATTAATATCATAACATACAATAGTCATATTCTTACCAAGAGAATCGACAAGTCCGTATTTTACACATACTAATAAATAAGAAAAAGCATTTCTTATTGAGAACTTAGTATCAAGTTCAGCAGCAAGAGTAGACCAACTAGATTGTGCAGGATATTCACCTTCGGTTTCTTCATATCCTCCTACCGATTCATTCCAAATATACTTCTTAACTGTCGAAGTAGTCATTTGAGCAAAGATACTAAATAGTTCTTGTAGTACTCTCCAAATATTATCATCAGTAACAGGAGCGGTTGGTTCTAACCAGTTACCACCGTTATATTTAAACTCACCTACATGCTTTATAATAGATAAGTCATCTTGCATAAACAAAGCTAACGGTAATGTCTTATCACCGTCTACAATTATATTTGCATTTTCACCGAACTCATAAGAATAAACCTTACGTTGGTCTATGTTTCCAAACATTTCATCTTGAGCATAAGTATGATAAGAAGTAACAAAAGCAGGTAACTTATTATCTACATATTCTCCGGCCGTGTTCTTTATCTTAGTAGTAAAGTCTTTCATAAACCGGAAACCCATATTATAATAAGCTCCACGACCTAAGTTAAAACTATATATACCAAGCATAGTTTGAGTTTCCTCACCATCAAACTGAATAAGAAGAATAATAGGAAAACCTTCAAGTGTCTGTTTAATAGTTACTTTATCTTTAACAGTTCTATCACGAGTATCTACTGGACGGTGAGCTTCTAACTCTTCCATAGGTGGAGTTTTCTCGAATAAGAAATCCGAGTTATCATTAATCCATTTACCAATAGAAGCATTATTAGCATGAGCACTATCCACAACGTCAGCTTTAAGAGTGAACTGTCTTTCGGGAAACCAAGTCTCTTTAGGTTGGAATAACTCATAATCAAGGTTATTTCCGTCATCAGCTTTTAGCATCTTATCAAATCTTATTTCTAAGCTCTTAATAAGATTGTTCATAGTAGATGTACCTTGTTTAGAAACAGCGACATCAGTAGTATATTCAGAACTTGATTTACCAGAAGTTGGACTAAAGTAACTCATAGTACAACCAGTATACCAGTTATTATTCTGTCCACCTATTTCCTCAAATACAGCACGAGTAAAACCAGTATTAGCACAATTAATCAACATAATATCTACTGGAAGTACTTTAGTAGTATCAGAAATAAGACTATTAAAGTTAACATTAGCATAAGTCTGATTAATATCATCCCAAAGTGTTGAGTTTGGTTCAGAATCAGAAGTAGAAAAGAGGTTTCTTAACTTCATTCTGTTGTATTCTGTAAAATCTACACTACCGTCAGCTAATAGAGTTGCTCTAGCTTTTGAGTTCATCGCATTGATAACAATCTGTTTATCATTTGCAGGAACACGGAACAACTTAATATCATAGAAGTTAACATCAGCAAAATTCTGAATTTGTCCAGCATTACTAATATCACAGCCTAGATATATCTTTGAACTAGTTCTCCAAGTAAAGTCATTCTTTATTTCACGAGCTGTACTAAGAATACCATTAATAAAGATAGCAACAACCATCTTTCCTGGATTCTTATTAACTATAAAATCAACAGTATTAATAACATCTTGTTGTATCTTACAACTCATAGTCTCTTTAATATTACCGTCAGTATAAGACCAAGTAATATCTTCAAGACCTATTTTAATACCTTCCGAGAATTGCTCATCTGTATTGTAATCCCCTATAAAGAAGACTGTTCTATTTGAGAAAGGATGTCTATCTGACTTGAATGTACACGATATACCAAAGCCTTGTCTTGACCAGTTATTAAGAGTAGTAGTATCATCTTTAAATGGTTGTACGTCAATTACTCCATAAGCCTCTCCTGATATACGTAACATTGATTGTCCGTTCTTTGTTAAGAAACCTGAAAGAACACCATTAGTATTATATACATTTAGTTCAGTTGTAGCACCGCTAGGTTCAATAGCACCAGGAACTGTAAACGAAGGTTCATTACTTGTCCAAACTTTAGTAGTAGACACTTGTGGAAAACTTTCTTGACGAATATGCCAACTAGCGTATCTACTATTATTAGGATTTTGGTCAGCAATAAGTGCTTGAGAACTAGATACAACTTCACAAGCTAAAACAGTATCAGTAATAGGGTCACCTTTTTCAGACCAACAACGAAGAGTTATATTCCAATTACCTAATACTTCTCCTTCAGTTGGAATAGCATAACTAAATACTTGTTGTTTACCACGCTGCACATATTGGTTATTATTATAGTTTCCTTCATCAAAGTAACCTATATCTTTAACAATACCATTATGTTCTATTCTAACAGCATAATAGATAAGACTTATTCCTGCAAGATACGGAGTGAATGCAAATGATATATTACCGCTTTGAGAGAACTTAGTTCTTTCAACTCCTGAATCTACTTCTGCCTTACTAGTAATACCTTCTACAAGTACTACTAGGTTTACACCGTCTTCTACTACTACACGATTTGTCACCTTATCTGATTGAACAGTTTGTTCATTCATTGAAGTAAATGCTTGTGCCTGTATAGTATAAGAACTACCAGCAATAATACTTCCTAAATCCCATAAGTTAACATTGACTTGTCTAGGAGCAGTAGAAGTAGTTTTACCTAATTCAATAGTTTTACTAGCACCATTAGTTACATTAGTAACTACAAGATTAACATCTGAACCAATAATCTTACTAGTAATACTATAAGTAAAGAAGTAATCAATACCAACAGTTGCAGTATTTCCTGATACAGAACTAGCAAGTTTAATACTTACTTCTACTATATTTAATAGATATGATTCAGCAGAGAATCCGTCTGTATCATTGGCTGTAATTACAACAGAGTGATTACTATTAGAAGAGAATCTGTCTAACTGCGGAATATTAAGAATTCCAGGAGTATTAGTCCATGCTTCTTTACCTTCGATAATTTTATTACCGTCAAGAGTAACAGTAATAAAATATCGCTTATTATTCTTAGAAGAAGTAATAAGATATTCCAGTTTAATATTAGTAGTTACAGTAGAATAAAGATAATTAGTATTACCTTCTTTTACTATATTACCATTAGTAAGTGTTATTTTATCTCCGGTAGCTCCTCCGCCACCGCCACTTCCACCACCACCATGTTCGGCAAGCCAAGCAATATAACCACCATGTTTCTTCAATGCTTCATCGTGGCGAACAAGAACATCATTAAGACTTTCCGTAGTCTTACCTTCTTCTGCAAGGTCAGGGTCAATAAGACGAGGGTCATCGACCACAATTCCAGTAGCTTTACCTGAAGACGATATATCCCAAGTTCCAGTATCAGGATTATATCTTTTAATATCATCTGCCATAATTATTCAATATTATAATTTGGAAATTTAATATTTATAATATCATTACCATTATTAGTTTCACCATTACCACCAACAACACTGTAATTAGGATTAAGACCTTCTATGTTAACATTGTATTTACCTGAATTATTAAATACATTAGATAACTTTTTGACAGTAATCGTTGCTTGATAATAATAAGTAGAATCATCAACCTCACCTTTATTAAGGAAATACTTAATATAAAAAGGATAACGTTGACCTGCATTTACTTTAGCTGTAACATCTGTCTTACTATTAATAGTAATACTAGCTGGAAAGAAATACCTTAACCACGGAATATTAGGACTAGGTAATTCTTTATTACTAGTATGTTTATATCCCGTAGCTTGACACATTAAATATATAGGAGCTGTAATTTCCTCGACCAGTTGAAACGTGCACAAATGTTTAAGCATATCAAAGTTCGCATTATTCTCCCAAGATTTAGGGAAAGATTGCCCTTGTAAAGCTCCTTCGGCTGTTTCGGTATATAATTCATCTGAATTAAAATCTTTCTTTAGAACGTCCGCAGTGACCTGTATGATAGGCTTCATAGAGCTGTTTTCGTTCTCTAAAATGGGATAGCTGCAACTGTACGTATGTTTGTGTCCGCCAAGACATAAACGGTAATTATGGGTCTGTAAGAACTTTGAGAACCAATATGCATTAGCTTTAGTGGTATTAAAGTTCAAACGACTACCGCTTCGTTCTACGCTAGTATCTTCTTTACCGTCCCAATAGAATGAATTAATAAGATTTTGAGTAATAATAGTAAAAGGCATTTCATGACAATAAGCTATCTTAGCTTTAGCATTAATAGCTTTTGCATCATCTCTTTCACACCATTGTTTTATTAAGTCATACATTACTCCGGTAGTAGAAAGTCCATAAACACTTCGTTCAGTATTAGAACTTATCTCACTATTAACACATAAGAAATGAGTATGACCAACATCGAATGAGTATAATGATTCAACGAATATTTCCTTTCCTTCAACAGTAAATACAGGAGGATTTTCTTCATCCATTTCATAACAATAGAAAAAACGAATGTTAGTAGCATTGATTTTAGAATCATCTCCACCGTCACCAAGAACATAGACATTAGCAGGAGTAAGGTCATTGTTACCAACAGTAACCATTTCTGCAATATCATATAAAGATGCTCTACCAGCTTCGTAATCTAACCATTCATTAATACGATTACCATTCTGTGTCATATCACCAGTATTAATCATAAAGTAGCACACAGATATGTTACTAGTTTCATATCTATTAAAGTCCTTCTTTATTTGGTCAGCGGCTATTCTCCACACATTATATTCATCCCAATTAAAGCCTTGTTGGTCGGAAGTCTGAACAAAGTTAAGAGCATCATTTTCCATATTTTCACTCATAACTACAAACCTGCGAACATCGCTCCTATAAGTTTCGTCTCTACCTACGTAATATTCATAATAGAAATTCTTGTCTCTTGTATGAGTATCATATTGTTCTCCTAGATGAGTAAGTATTACCTTATGAGTAGTAAACGGAGTACCGTCAGTAGTTATAGCTCTAATACGATTATAGTATTTACGAACACCAGTTTCATTCTTAAACGATTCCACTTTAGTCCATTCAGTATAACTATTATCACTACGGTATGCACGATACCATAAGTATTCATCATAGTAACCTACGGAAACCCAATTAAAACATCTACTAGCATCATCATTAGGCTCATTACTTTCATTAATAGTATAACAAGCCTTGCGTCCTAAAGTCATAGTGACTTTATTAGGTTTGGTACTATCTAATAAAGTCTTATTAAAGAATATATTCTTATTCTCAAAACTAGCTCTAGGAGTATAAGATTCTACTCTAGGAATAACATCAGCTTCTAGGTTAACAAAGTACATATCATTAGCATTATTTCTAGCACTAAGAGCTTTAGTAGCTTGCTTAACATTATCCATAGTATAATACTTAGTAAACAAATACTTACTACTAAGATAACCATAAGCAGTATTTTCAGAAGCATCAACTTTATCAGCATCACCGGCATTAAGTATTTGTAGTCCAACCAAATCAATATAACCTTTAGATACCCTTATGGGGGAAGTCGCGTTATTATAAGGATTTGCAACTGAACTAGGCTCTGTTCCCCAAGTCAAGAAGAACTTAGCTTTCTTATTATCAAACTTAATAGGATTACCGTCACTAGCTATCCATTCCATATCATAGTTCTCAACTTTAATACGAGTAGTATTAATATTCATTACTGAACATTGAGCACCTCTAATTAGGAATGTCGAACCAGCTTTGATATTCCCCCATAAAGGAAGTGTTTCCCAATCTCCCCCTTCTGTACCATACTGTAATGATAATCCCTTTAGAGATATATCTTTACCTGTAAGATTACTAAGTTCAACGAAGTTATGAGAGCACGGATTATAACTATATTCATCACTTGTAATACCACCACAATATAATGAATTGATATATAGCTTTTGTAGATATAATGTAGTTACATATATCCAACCAGTTTCAGGGTCTTCTTGTCCACCAGTAGGTTCAGCTTGAGCTGTATCTAGTTCTTTCTTATATACTATTAATTGCCCATTGTTATTTACCTTAACTCGATATATTTGTCCGTTCGGTGCAACAAATCCAATAGTATCTAATTTGTCTAAAGCATCATAATCTATACTACCTCCACCTCCTGAACCACTACCAGTAAGATTAACAGGTTCTCCATTAATCTTAGTATACAGACGTTTTACATCAGTAGCAATAAGAAGTTCGTAATCTACGAAGTCATTAAAATTATCTTGAATTTCTTTAAGTGTTCCATAATGACCACGAACAGCTTTAGTATTAGGTTCATATTGGTCTGTTTCAGGTTCGAGACTTTCACCAACAGCTGCAACATGAATAGCTAACTGTCCAGTATTTGGGTCAATAGGCTCGTATTCTTTTAGAACCGACTTTGTAAAGGTATTACTAACATGACCAGGATTTATAATTAAGTCTCTCTGATGTACAATAGTATCAAGGTAGTTTTGTATAACTTGAATTGCTTGAATTATTGAAGCTAATTTCTCATCCTCTTCAAGAGCTGTTCCAAGACCAGAAGTATCTACCCAAAGAGCATTAATATTAGCTGGCGGAGTATCTTGAATATAAACTGTTTGTATAGGTTTATCTCCACCACCGGCTTGTTTAATAACCAAATGTTCGTTATCAATACCGCCATTAAACCAATATTCATTAATACTATTATTATGTTTAATACCAATAGTAAGTCCAACACTACGTAATTCAGGAGTAAGAGTTTCAAGAGCTTCTTTAACACTGCTATAAGGTCCGTACTTAGCATCAATATCAGGTAGAGGGTTATAGTTATCATCTACGCTGTTATTAATAATAGGTTGACCTATACTTATTCCTTTTCTCATATTACTTGTTTTTACAGGTTATACGAATAGTATCATCAAATACAGAAGGAGAATATAAGAAGAATACTTTATAATGTATATCGTCAACAATACCACCAGGATTGTTAGTCTTATAAGCACCGTCTGAACCGTCCCAAAGAGTAGTAACAAGAGTAGTACCATATTCAGCTTTAACAAGCGTCATAAGTGTATCAGGTATAAGAAGATAATGAATCTTCTTTTCTTGATGAATAGTAAATGTATTATTCTTATCTCCTGTAATAGTTCTAGGAGTATTACCTTCTAATGCCATAATATCACTAACAGACATATTTTGAAATGTCTGCGGTGCAATATCAGTATGTCCATAATACATAACATTCATTTTAGGAATAGACTTACATTCGACAATAAAGTCATTAGAATAATATGTTTCACCGTCTTCTCCTTCTATACTAGCTCTAAATATATAAACTTGTCCTACTTGAGCATTAAGTGTTAATTCATTAAACTTAGCCGGACTATCAATAGATAATCCTGAAGCTATAATATTTTCTCTTTCGTTAATAACTTGATATATAGTAAGAGTATCTTTAGTTACATATTCTTTATTAGCGATAACAAATGTAGCTTCATTATATTTTATCTGTTGAGCACCAGTAATTGACATAGGAATATTAAGTTCAAATGTCATAAATACAGGTTTCTCATCAGTAGTATATTCAGTACAGTTCAAAGCTAAAGAAACATTAATATAATTAATGAGTAAATCTGCCTGTTTCCAATAACCTAATGTATAGGCGGCACAAGCAGATTGAAACATATTCCAACAATTAATGACTTGACGATTGATACCTTTACAAGTAGAAGTACAATCTTTAATCATGTCTACTCCTAAGTCACTTAACTTAATAAGCAATCTTTTATAAACACAATTATACTTACTAGGAACATCCAAGTAAGTATACATTCCATTTTCGTTCTTTCTCATTGCATTACTATTAATTCGTTATACATTGCAATTAGATTTTGTTGTTGTTTCTCACTAAGTTTAGATTCTACATTTTGCATGTGACTAAGAATAGTCATAGCATTATATCTACATATATCTTCATTAGTAAGAACGAATCCAATGGTAGAAAGGTGTACAACTTGTACACCTCTATCAACCAATTTGCTATTTACATTATCGAAGTTTATGTCCATTACTTTAATGTATTATTTGTTATATAAGTTATGTAAGACTGAAACTTCAAGTTTATTTTATTATTAAAACTAGATATTTTATCTTCTTTACTAAGATTATCATTAAACACTATCTCTATTATAGAGTTCTCTACTGATGGCATCCAATCCTTTTTCATATTATCACTAGCCTTTACTCCATTAATCTTATATAAAGCTAAGCTAGAGAATACACTGTAAAACTCTGCATTAACTATATTATGGATATTAGCAAGTATATTATCTTTATTAGTATGGATATGGTTATTAATAACAGTATTAGTAACGAACATTGTCAATCTCATTGCCGAAGCGAGCATAGAATCTTCTATTGCAGTCTTACATTTGTCCTTATCTTTATCTATGATATTCTTTGTAATATCAGTAATAAACGTTGAGACTTGTAGTAATGACTTAGATACTTCATCAAGAGTATTGCTAATAGAACTAACAAACTTTTCGCTTTCAGTCTTTTTCTTATTGTCCAACCACTTATATAGTAGTAGGAAAATAGAAATAGTTATCAAGGAACTCAAGCCTTGATTAAGAGCAGATTCGATAATTTCCTTCATCCCTATTTATGATTAAAGGGATTACTACTAATTTTAACATTAATAGCAACCCCTTTATTAAACTATTACTAGTTATATTTACAATATCTTCTTTAAGCTCCTGCTGCTGCCGGAGTATTAACAGATGCAAATATTGTTTCAAGAGTAGCTATTTGAGCAGCTCCTGTCGGAATAGCAAGATGAATAATAGTTTTAACATTTTCGGTACTACCACTACGAAGGTCACGATGAGGATAGAAAGTTAGCGTAAATACTGTCCAACCACCTGCATTAGAGAACTCCGGCAAAGTATATAACTTACGAGCATCATTGCTAGTAGAATTAATACCTTCACCACCAATACAACGAATCTGCAATTCTTTAAGAGCAGCATCATCATTAATTGGTTTTACAGCTTTTTTAGTAGTAATAGTTACTCCAAACAATGAATCTCCTGCAATCAGATTCCATGCTTCATAATCAGTACCAGTTACGGTAATTTTAGCAGCGGCAACACTAGCAGTAAATCCTTCATTCTTACCAAGAGAATTAAGTTGAGTACTTAACTTCTTAGCAATAATAGCAGCAGTATCACCTTCACGAGCACGCTCACTAGCCGACCACTTATAACGTTCATTAAGAACAGTATGAGCTTTAGCCATAGTTAACGTATAATCCTTTCCTACTACGGGGGTAGGAACAGTAATTTCCGCACTAAATTTAGTTCCGGCAGCATAGACACTCTTAACATAAGAGAAACGTCTAGTATCAATATCAGATACAATATTGGTATACTTGCTCTTATTAGCAAATGCTCCACCACCAACAAACAAGGTAAACATCGGAATGTTCTTAGTAAGAGCTTTCGAGATGATTGCACCTTCGTTGTCGTAAAGAGCAACAGCACCCTCTGTAATACCTGCTGCATTAACAGCAGCTAGAGTGGCGGGAGTAGTAGCTAATGCAACATTACCTGCAAACAACAGTCTTTCCATTTTATTCTAATTTAGATAATTCGTTTGAAACTTTCTCATAACTATTATTATTAGAGATAGCATTAAAGGTATTAACAGCTCTCTTAATAACTTCGTGCATAGCAACATCTGATAGTTCATTCGTAGTATTAGTTGCAATACTAATTAGAGTAGGATACTTAATATAATTAACTAATAACTTATCTATTTCAAATGTTGCAATTACTTCAATATTAGATTCAGTCTTATAACATATAGGACTTATAACAATAGACTTTGAATGATAATCGTTCATCGTCTCACTCACTAAGTCTAAGTCTATCAATCTACAACGATAAGACTTATCCCCCTTAAAGGAGTAGACAGATGTATAGAACATAGGTGTTGGATAGTCGTTTAACTCTATCTTATAACCAGTACCAAACATTATATCTCCTTGTTCAGCTTCAATCTTAATACTAGTATGAAGAGGACTAAGTTCTGTTAATCTTATAACGTTATCAGAGATACCATCGAGTTCACGATTACCTTTACGAGAGAAAACATCTTTCACATATTCGATAGTCTCTAAATTGATTATTTCGTCTACCTGTTCGGGAAGTATTGCTCGCACAGTTTTCATGCCCATTTGTTGAGCTAGAAGCATGAACTCGTTATGTATCTCTGCTACTTTCATAATAAATAGTTATTATAATTTTAGTTTAGTTTCAAGTGCTCTTTTATAATCAGCATTTTCGGGATTACTGAAATAAGCCAACGCTTCTTTCATGTTAGCTCCGATAAATCCACCTTCGGGAGTAAGAACAGTCTGATTAACATCAGAACGAACTAGCTCACCTTTGGCAATAGCTTCTTCAACGAACGCTTGAAGCTCAATTTGTGAATTGTTAAACAGTTTGTTGAATTTTTCCGGCTCTTTAATTGCAAAGTCATCAAGCATCTTTTCTTGGATAGTTCTATCAAGTAACAAGTTAGATAATACATCTTGTTTGTTACTAGCAGAATAACATACGAAAATAGCTTTGAACTTAGCATCGTTATCAATAGCATCAAGATAATTACGTCTTGCTTTGTTAGCTTGAATACGATTACGTTTAAGACGATTATTTTCTCGTTGTTCATCTTTAATATAGAATTTAACACGAGGGTCGAAGCTAATAATAGCTACGTCTTTAGCGACAATAGGATAAAGTAAACAATGACGATATGCTAAGTAATCATCTACTTTAATAGGATGTCCGTATTGATAACGAGTTGCTTCAAGAGCATTAATCTTAGTTACATATTTAGCAATAGCATCTTTCAACTGTTTAGGATTAGACTTTTCAGCATTATCATATTCTTCGATAATCTCTGTTTCATCTATCTTATAGTTCAGATAATCTCTTTTCTTATTCCATTGGAAAGAACAATTAAGTTTCTTTCCTTCACCATCAACAGGAATAGATATGCTATTGAACCAACGTTGAACACGAGTAATATATTCCTGTGAATTAACAGAGCAACCAACAAGAGAAGGCATATACGCTTCCATTTCTTTATAGTTGCTAGTTAAGATTCTAGCTGAATTAATACTACCACCAATGCTATCGTGACGGTCAACGATATATCTAGCATTAACTTGACGATAAACAGAATTAATAGTAATATCAGTAGCAAGAGCTATTGTAATATATCTTTCTTCTAAGAAGTCTCTATCTAAACCATCTTCTTTTTTAAGAAGTTGTTCATAGGTTTCTCTAGGAGTTTCCGGAGCTTTAGCCTGTGTAGTAGCACTAGGGCTATTAGTTGGATTATTTAGACTACTGCCGAATGTTCCGGCTTTTGGTGCTTGTCCTTCCATTATAATTTCAATTTTAATTGTTTAACTTAGAGTACGCACTCCAACATGAACATCTTCTCTTGTCTATCTACTTGCAGACCACGAGACATTTTAACTTCATATTGAGACTTATCAATATCCGTAGATATAGAATTGCTAGGAACAGAACCCCAAGACGGTGGAATAGGAGTAAGACCTTTCAATACACCAACAAGGTAAGACTGACCTTTCATACGTACCATACGAACATTACGATTTCCGTTATATACAGAGTTGTCAATGAACATCAGTTTGTGAGATGTCATAGGCAAACCAGTACGAGGATGAATAAGTCCATTAGCTTTTGCTGTTTCAGCAATAGGAGATTTATCCAAGAAAGGAAGATGAATACAAGTAACAGTATGTCCGTCAATAGTTTTATATTTACGGAAGTATTTACCATAAGTAAGACCACCACCTTCTTCACCAATCATTTTCTCTCCAAGAGGAGTAATAAATCCTTCGGACTTAACATCTTCACGGATAGCCTTATCGAAATCTTCGATACCGCCTTTACCTGCATATAGAGTAATCTCCATAGAACCAGTATCAGTATCCTTATCAACTACATCACCAATAGTTCTTTTTAGCTTGCTAAGAGGCAAGTATTCACCATAAGTATCGTAGTTAGATTCTTCGAGGATTTCAAACATACCAGCAGTTTCGGGAATTGGTTGGTCATTATCCCAATCCTTCATATCAATAGTACCATTAACAGTACGATTGTAACGAGATGTCCATAAGTCAATCTCATTAGAGATACGCATCTGAACATCGAACTGACGCATTTCTTCGTTAATCCAACGAGTGTCAGTACCACCACCTTTAGTCTTGAAAGCATAGCTAACAATAACATTACTAATGTTACCTGCAATTTCCTTGCTATAACGCTTGAATCCTAGCTGGGATTTCATAACACCAGGTCCCATTACATTAGTCTTGTTACCCTTAGAATAAGATTCAGGAATAGACGGAGCTAACATACACCAATACTTACCTTTTTCAAGATTAGCAGGGTCAACATAAGCACTTTTATCAGGATTCTTTAGCTGCAAAGAATACAGATGTCCACCATGACTACCAGCACCATGGTCTCGCATTACACGAACAGCAGTTTTACCATCAGGAGCAAGCAAACCATACTGTTCAATAATAAGACCAGTAGCAAACTCAACCTTAATAGGTTTACCACCAATACCAGGAGTAGTATCACCAGTGTCAGACCAAACAATATAATCATTGAATCTCTGACGACCCATTGTCTTCCAAGTCCACTCAACAGTAGTAATATCACGAACACCAGCAGCACCTTGTCCTTCTGTAAGGAAAGTTAGCGGGAATCGGTCATCTTCCATACCATAAGTGTAAGTCAGGAAGTTGTTAATCTCTTCCGGTTTTTGAATCATTAAGGCAGCAAGAGATTGCTCATTAGAGTAACCTCTATCATCATATCTACCTCTTTCGACTTCTCTTAATCTGTACATATTTGTTTTAATTTAGTTAGTTCAAGACTAGTTGGTCATTATCAACTGTCTTAGAATTATTACCTTTACTATTGATAATAACAGTCCTTTTACCAGTAGTTTGTGCTGCGGTAGTTCTAATAGATAGAACTTTCTGCTTATTAACAGCCATACCGACAAGACTAGCATAATCGCCACCAGTAAACCTAAGAAATGCTTTAAGTAAATCATCCTGCATACGAGCATTAGAATCAACTTTAGCTTCGTCTAACATATAGGCTGTATTACCTTCATTGTCAACAGGAGTAGATACATACTTCAAGAAGTCTTTGCGACTAAGCATTACTTTCTTTCCGTCTTTGTTACACTGAATTTGTTCAGGAATACTATAACCTAATAGTTCGCCTTTACTAATAGTCTTTTCTACATTATCCCAATATGCTTTCTCTTCGGCAGCAGCAGCAGCTTCTTTAGCTTCTACTTGTGCTTTCTGTTCAGCAAGTCGAGATTCATAAATGCTATCAACAGCTTCTTTAGATTCAACAGCAGTATCATAAAGAATACCGGCGTTCTTACAATAGTCAATGAATTTATTTACATCTCCTTTTTTACCACTAAGTTTCCATTCTTCACGAATGAAAGTAGCTTGTTGTTCTTCGTTATCTTTACTAACAGTAATCTGACTTCTATCAGGAATTTCTACGAAGTCGTCAAGAGTACCGTTAAGTTTAAGATGATTAATAACTTGTTCTACTTGCGGATAAGTTTCAAACAGATTATTAAGAGCAGCAGTTTGAGCTTCTGCAATTCTATTCTGAATTACTGTATCAACATAAGCAGCAATACCTTCTGTATTATTATCGAATACAATAGGATTACCATTCTCATCTTTAAAGTCAGAACCGAAACGAGTTTGTAATTGTTCAAGAACACTTGGTTCAGAACCATTTTGAGATATAAGTTCAGCAAGTTCAGCAGCAGTACGAAATATAGTTCCATCGACAGCAAGAGCATTACCGTTAGCATCAATAGTATAATCTACACCATCAACATTTATAGTATCACCTTCTGATAATACCACTTCTTCCCCCGTAGAGGAGCTTCCTTGCTGTCCTTCTCCTTGTCCCTGTTGTCCTTCTTGGTTTTCACCACCATTATCAACAGTACCAGTATTAGCACCTTCGCCTTGTCCTTGTTGTCCTTCTTGTCCAGCACCTTGTTGTCCCTGTCCGGCAGGATTGCCGTTAGCACCAGAGCCAGTACCTTGACCTCCAGTATTAGCAGTATCGCCAGTATCAATACTACCAGTACTTAAATCTAAATCGTTATTACTACTAAAAGTTCCCATAATAAATATGTTTTGATTATTACTTTCACTCAAATGTAATCTAATAATATGAGAAAGCAAACTCTTACTAGTCTGAATACTCTTATTATTAGGTTTAGAATTGCCCGTATTTGTATTTAAGTATTACTAGAGTTAATCTTATCAGCAGAAACTTTGCGTTCGATACAGGGCAAAAGAATGAGCCATTTTAAGACCCGTCACGGCATTTTAATGCTTTCCTTTACAGTTCATCCATTCGATAGGGTAAATGCAACAGAGGCAAAGGAAACGCTATCTACGTCGATTTTATGGGTACGAAAAACCCTACGGAAAGTTCCGTAGGGCATGTCTGAATCATAGAGAATGGTATATAGCTAATTATAACTTAGTATTCACTTCTTAGTAGAACTAGATTTAGACTTAGAACTATCATATCTATTCTTATTCTCTTTAGCTATCTTTAGTTCATTATCTCTATCTAACGCAGAGTTAATCATATCTAAATCCTTAGCTCGTTTCTTTTCATTTAGTTCAGCTTGTTTCAATGATAGTTCAGCAGAATTATCTTGTGGAGCAGTTTGCACAGGTTGATTAGCTAAAGCAGCCATAGCAGCTTCTGTATCCATTCCTTTAGCAAGTAAATCATAATAACCTTTGATTTCTGCTAGTCTAGCGTCTTGTTCTCCCTTAGCAGCTATCTGTTCAAGAACAGCTTTATTCTTAGTTTCTTCTAACTGTTGGTCTAACTGTCTAAGTGATTCTTCGTTCTTCTGACGAATCTCTTGATAACGGTTAATAGCTAGTTTAAGACTAGATATATTACCGGAAGTAATAGCAGCAACAGCAGACATTAAATCCCCATTCTGACTAGCATTGAAAGCCCACTCTTTAAGTTGTTCAAATTTCTCTGTTTCTCTATCAGAGTTTTTAGCTTTGATTACATATTGTCCAAGAGTATGATTATTTACATTAAGAGAGACATATTGCTTTCTATCTGACTTATCATAGTAAGAAGTATCTAATCCATCTATCCAAGCTAATTTGGAATTATTTAAATCTATTAGATATTCGTCCTCACGGAACTTATCGAACATATAGTTAATAATAACTGTACCCATTGAACCACGAATAATAGCTTCTTCTGTTGTACCTTTACCAGCACTAGTTGCTATTTGTCCATAACGTTGTGGTGTCATATCTACCATTTCACGAGCACTAGCTTTAATAGATTCAATAAGATTAGATATTTCAGTAATATAACCGGAGATATTGGCATCAAGCATTTTAATAGATTGTGCTTTAGTACTATTAATATCTTCTGCATCATCATAAGGAAATATCCCCTCTGCTGCTATATTATAAATAGCTTCTTCTGCATCTTCTCCAAATAAAGATTTAGCTGCAACAAGAATAAACATCTTGTTCTTAGCTATCATCATCTCTCTATGATAAGAGAAGATATTGATTAATATTTGAAATGGAGTAAGTATTTCTACAATAGAGAATCTTCCCATTTGAGGAAGTACTTCTTGAAGTCCACAATACTGCAATCTAACATCATCATCTAATTGGAAAGGAATAGGTTTAGCACCACCTGGATATATACCAAAGCGTTGACCTCCTATACGATAACCTTCGTAAACTTGTGGTTTATATACAGAAGTTATCTCAATATGTCCGAGTTCAGGATTAAATTCAAAATCATCAGGAACAATCATTTCATCAACTAATCCTACCTCATTAACATATTTCAATATCTTAACTTGTGTATAACCTCTCCAATTAACATGCCATACTTCAAGTAGTTCTCCGTTCTTTAATCTTAAATCATAACCATCAGAAGGAAATATCTCTCTATTATCATTCTCATAGCTCTTACACTTTTCAGGAAAATAATAAGTATAAGCATTAAGACTAAGTGTACGAGTAGCACCAACTGTACTAGGATTATAATACTTAGTTATAAACTCTAGTTCTTCATCTGATAGTTCATCAGAGAATTGGTCTATTACTTGATTATAACTCATCAACATTCTACGAGCTACAATATCATACTTAGATACCATTTGCTCTCCATTAGGAACAGGAAACATATCAGTAGTTGGAACCCACTCTTTAACTAGCTTTTTACCACGAACAGTATGGAAACTATAAACTTCCCCTGTAACGATATAGTTAAAGTACTCAACTGGAATTATTGTCTCGTTATTAAGAACATCATCAATAACTTCTAATAGTTGCTGAGCTTGTGCACTTATTTCATCTATATAATTATCAATAAAGTTCTTTTCAAACTCTTCTGCATCAGCTGCTAATTGTTCAGGGTCAACCTCTTGTATTGGTTGTCCTTGAGCTTCTAGTTGAACATTTTCAGCTTGTTGTTGCTGTATTCTCCTTTGAAGTTCTTGTTGAAATGCTAACATAGCTCGCTTAACTATATCTTCTCGAATAGCAGCATCACGAGCCATAATGATTTCAGGATTATTAGCACCAACAATAAATTCATGTTGAGATTTAACATATTCTGATAAATAACGACGAACTACATCATTAATAATATCAAGATTCCTTAGAGTAGCAGGAAATCTTTTAAAGTTCTCCTTCGTAGCATTATAAGGGTTAAGTGTTTTACGATAGAACTCGTCAGGCATTTCTCCATGAAGTATTTCAAGAAGTTGTTCCGTCTTAGTTCTATCATTACACGCTAGTCCGGCAGCAATACAATAATCTATTGTTCTACCAGCCCAGTATTCATCCTTTTCAGAATTAGGGACACGCTGTTTAGGCATGTCCCCAAGTCGAGCATTTAGCTTAGCATCAATCATAACAATTCGCTTAGTTTAATAAGTATATTAATGTACCAATTAATAGCACCCGTACTTATTACTATAACTAGTATTAATACGAATCCTATCATTCCGCCAAGCAATGTAGCTAAAATATCCAAGAAATCAAACTTACCGCCATACATTTTATCTTTAAATTCCATGCCTACGGCTAAGCCTACTACTAACATTATTCCTAGTAATCCACATGGGATTGCGTAGAGGAAATGTTTTAACCTGTTGCTTTCTGTTAACCAACTCATAATTAATAACGTTTACGATTCCAAAAGTTTTCTTTCTCTGTTTGCACTCTCTGTCTATGTTCAAGCTGCTTTTTAGCAAACTTATCATTAGCAGCCCATTCAATACCACGAACAATCATTTCAGATACACGGTCAAAGTTACCAGTATTAGACCATTTCTTTAACTCTAGTATAGACTGATAATCATATATAGTATGAAGAACAAGCATATCACGACCGTCCTCGAACTTCCCTATGGGGGAATACAACATTTCCTTTAACATTCGGAGACCATCAAGTTTAACTGTTTCACTACTAATATCATAACCAATAGTATTAATCTTCTTAGTATTAATATTAGTATCCCATAAATGAACTGGGTGATAACCTAAGTATCTAACAGCTTTCCACTTTTTAAAATTACTAACTGTTTCACCACGATTAATCTCGACATTAGTTGTACCAAGACAATTATAAGTAATTGCAAAGTAATAACAGATTCTATCTGCTTTCTCTAGTTCATCAGGACGACCATAATACACAGCACATAATCTAGGACGATAACCATTATATATACAAGGATTCATCCAAACTTTAATACTATTATGTGAATGTTTATTAGTAAGTTCTTTCTTATCTTTATCAATACCAACAGGGTCATAACTAATACTATATATTCCCGGTGGAGTACCTTTAGTTAGCTGACCTGTCTTTTTATCTATGTATTCTACTTTAATTGGATTAAACCATTTACGAATACAACCTTCAGGGTCTTCATTAGAATGACGAGGAACATTCTTAATATAATCAAAGTAATCCTTCTTAAATACACCACCAGTAGCAGCAATACGTTCATTAGGAATAAACTCGAAGTTATCCGAATCATATTCTACAAACTTACCATCTATATAGAAGTTATATTTATTAGACATTTTTAGTTCTTGCTCCCATTCATCTAATATCTCACTACTAAATATATTCTCACTTACAGAACTAAATGATTCACTAGGCATATTAGCATACTGTCCACAATAACTAATAAACTTAGCGAATGATTTACTCTTAGCTTTTTCAGCAGCACGTTCTTCTTCTGCTATTTGAAAACCAAGAGCTATATCAGAATTACCATCATCATCAAGAGAAGTAAGAGTAGCGATTTGATTATCATCGCCAATCTTATAACCTTCAAGTCCCCAACAATAAGGTTTAAAGTAACCACATACTTCTGCTCTACTATCTTTATCCCATACATTTTCAAATGCCATAAAGTTTCTACCTCTAGGGTCATAAAAGTTTTGCTCAAATGTTACCCAACCTGCATTAGCTTTACCAGCAGTACCCCAAGCATTAAGAAAACCAGTAGTAACAGAACCAGTCTTTAGAGTAGGTTCAGTTACATCCATGAAATCATCGAAGTTCTCAAACTCTGACATTTCCTCACACTTGATTTCTCCGGCATCTTTACCAACAGCAGCAGAAGGATTGTTCTTAGTAGATACAGATATACAAGCACTATTCCAACTGTTATCATCTATAATAGCTGTACTAGGGTCTTTATAACCTAAGATAAAATCACTAGCATCAATCTTAGCTATACCTCTAGCAAAAGGAGTATTAGATTCATAGAAGATAATTTGCTTCTTCATAAAGTCAGATAGACCTCCTGATTGAACCAAAAACTTATTATCACTAGCCGCATGAATAACAGCACGGTTAGGAGTAAGATTGATAAAGTTAGCAGAACCAATAGCTTCCATATAACTAAATCCACCACGTCTTGTCTTATCATTGATAAGAAACATACCATTTTCTCGACAGAACTGTTTGATTAAGAAGTACCACCACTGGCAATCAATAAATCTAGGAAATCCTCTTATCTTACGACCAGTAACCTTACCTTCTTCTACTCGAAGTGTTTTAGTATCTAGTTTAAGAATACGACCATAATTAATAAAATTATAATGTTCACCAGTAATATAGACATCTTCTATCTCACCAGTTCTAGTATCCATAAGACAAGGAGCTTTAAAACCAACAAGTCTACGTAGAGTTTCCTGTTTACGAAAGTTTATATGAGGCATACTATCTACTGCAAACTTAGTATAAACTCCTTCTTTCTCATAAGTAACAGCAGCAGGACGTAAAAGGTCTGTATTAACAAAACGCTTATATGGGTCAATATTCATTAAGAACCCTCCGCTTTCTCCTATTAAGAAATGGTCGAATGGGTCTTTATATCCACAGTCTCTTGCGTGCTTATATTTCTTTCCTTTATCTTCTTCATTATAATACATGAAGAACGGGTATTCAGACAGTTGCATAGCTTACAATTAATTATTTTAGTAGTATAGCAACAAGAATAGCTAGCACACCTGTACTAGCTATGAATCCATTACGTTGCTTCTTATACTTTTTAGACTTATTATATTCCTTATTAAGATTAACAATAGCTTGATTTCCTAGTATTGTTATCCTCTTTATTTCTTCACGTTGCTTAGATATAATAGAATCCTGCAAGTAGCTATCTTTAACTTTTAGTTCGTATAACTTCTTGTAGGATTCATATTGACTTTTATACTCTTCTGAAAGTATTAACTTTGCATTGGCTATTCTTAATACTTCTTTATCTAGGCGTCGCTTCGCTCCGCCATCCCCCGTAAAGGAGTAGGATTGCTGTAAACTATCTACCTTCGTCTCCAACCTTTGGATTCTCAACTCCGATTGGTTTTGACACAAGATATATGAAGCGTTCGAGAATAGCAATACTATCAGTATCACTAATTGCTTTATCAAATTCTTTCTCATACTGATTAGTATTATTAAGAGTATTGAGAATAGAATCTATTACTAGTTGTAAACTATCTCTTTTTGTTTTTATTTCCTGATATATAGTATCAGGAACGATAAGTGGGACTTCTACATTTTCCTTATTAAAAACAAAATTGTTTAATACTCCAATTATAACAAATGGGATTACTACTATTAATAGTCCTATTCCAATACTCTTTAGTTTCATATTATTAAGTCTTTTTCTTCTAACAACGTGTAAGTAAATACATCGCCCCACAAAGGAATTGCTAAGTTAACTATATTCATAAGTTCTCTGAAATCCATACTTCTAGCTAGAACTTGACAGCCAGCAGACCAACCGTCAACAACAACACTTGATTCTCCTGCTTTATGAATATTAATACCGAACATTCCTTCTTCTATTGTTGATTCATCACAATCAAGATAGAAATCTTTATTAGCATCACGGAATACTTTAACAGGTTTATGTTGAACAAGAGCAAGATATTGTCCCTTATGATAACCTTTCTTAAAACAACCACGATACTGACCAGGAACTAGAATTGCACAACCTTTAATATTAACAGGATTAGTAAGACTTTTATAACCAGGGTCAGTAGTACAAGGATATATAGGAGTATATCTCTTACCATTAGCTGTCCAATAATCAATTATAAAAACATCATTGAACTCATTACCATGTTCTTTGGAACGAACACCAATAAGATTAAGATTATACTTACCTTTATCAAAGTAAGAATAACCTTTATTCTCTAGTGTCTTTCTCCAATCAACAGTACGACACCTATCTATTAATAAATTATTATATTTAGACATGATATTACATTTATATTATACAAATAAATTCATTTGTTGTTTCTGACTTCCATTAACAGTTTGATAACGGATATTAAGCATAGTATCTATTTCAGGTTCTAATCTAGGTATCTTATACCACTTAGCTGTTTCACTTTTACTTTCATCAATATGAAAACCGTCTTTAAATCTTTGAGGTCTACCATATTGGTTAAGAACAAACGGAACTTCAATATGACAAAGAGCTAAACCGCGACAAGGCAAACCAGTAATAAGATGAACCATTTTAGCATATAGATTTAATTGTAAAGCATAAGTAGTACCATTACAATTAGGTAAACCACCAAACGGTGGAAGTAGAACATCTTCGGGCTTATGAACCCATTCATCTGTTTCTTGTACTGGACGAACAGTTTTATCTTTCTTATAGTATCCTGCTTGAAATCTAAGACCTGTACGATTAGTTTTCCAATCAAGAATAACAAAACCATCTTCACGAATAGGAAGTATATCAATAGTTCCACTAAGAAGATACTTAGGAAGAAATGCTCCTATCTCTGAATATATCTTATAATCTCGTTCAGTATAGAACTTAAATACTTTATATATTTCAGGATATTTGTTTTCAGTATGTTCAATGAAAGCATCAACATCGAGAAGTCTTACATGACTATCAACAACATCTAAATCAGCAACAGTAACCATTTGTTTACTTTCTTGTTTATTCAGATATTTAATAGCATTGAAGAATTTACTATTCTGACGAATACCATCTTCAAAACTATTATGATAGACATTACCCATATCACAGGCTTTATCTCGTATGGTATCCCATTGATTCTTTATATCTTTAATAGAAGTATTTTCTTCTTTAGCCTTATATTTAGCCCAATAATTAGAATCAAACTTAGGAACATACGAATGAATAATAGTAGTGGCACTAATATAAGAATTACCACAATTATCAGTATACTTATGAGTAGGCTCATCAAAGTATAACTTAGTTTGCTTATATTCAGGTTTAACCGGTATCATTTTGTACTTTCGTATTTCCCCCGTAAAGGAGTGTTAACAATACTATCGCTTACCAATCCTAGCTCTCTCTTTTGAGCTTCTACTTGAGCTTCTAAATCACTAGCATCTTTAGCAGACATAGAACTAGTAACTACTTTACCACCACGAGCTTTCTTCTGTTCTATTTCAAGAGCAGCAGCTTGTTTAGCTTCACCTAAAGATTTAATCTGATTAGGAATGATATTAATAATACCATTTAGCTTAGTTATCAAATCAATAACTGGCAAAGTATCTTCGGCTTGTATACCTGCATTAAGTTTATTAGTAAGTTGCTCACTAAGTATATTAGCTGCACGAGAACTATTATGAACTGCTCTAAGAATAGTTTCAAGAGCTTCGCCTGCAACGCCCATCTTATCTTCATGATATCTATCAACAAGACGAAGAATAAGAGCATCTGGTTGCCAATCATTAGGAAGAGCGTAATTAGCTCTAGCAGATGCTAAGGCTTCGGGACGACTATATCCCATTTGATTAGGTGGAGACTTAGGGTCAGCTAGATAAAAAATAACTCCGGCTTCTTTAAGATACCGAAGTTTATCTTCACTAGTATCACGAAGATATAACTCTCTTACATCTTTATCCTGTATCTGATAAACGTTAGGAGCAAAGGGATAACCTTGCTCGTCAACGCTAATCATACCTGTTAAATCCAAAGGGGCAATCTTCGTAATCATAACCTTTATTATTTCTTAGTTCAATATAGTAATCAGAATCATTAACTGGCTTCATCTTACTAAAGAAGTACATATATAATTTAAAAGACCTCTCATCTTGATTAAACTCTCTAAGTTTCCTTGCGGCTAACTTACGATTAAGTCTAACAGTTCGAGATATTATCGAAGTTCTACTTCTAAATTTACTACGTTGAGCCATTCGAGTAGCAACTAAGCTCTTTTTAAATTTCCAATATTCTTCATTAGTAAGTTCTTGCCTTTTAGCCTTCATTACAGGATGATGTTCTATTGCATCTAACTTGGCTTCATTAACAATAAATCCACCAATAAAAGGAATTGAAACTCGTTGTAGACTTTTAATCCTATCAATAATTTGGTCTTCGATATTATCTATAATATCATCTATTATTTCAGCTTCAAGAGGTGTAACACCTAATAAACTAATAATATCAGGACGAGTTACTAATAACTCCTTTTTCTCTTTTAAATCAATAGAAGGCATCTAGTTTATACATTTAGTAAATTAGTAGCTACTATAAACTTTTGAGGTTTACCACTAGGAATAAGACCTTCGACAGAGTTCTGACCTTGAATATCAGTAAGACGGACAATCTTATAGCCAATACAAACTACTGTTTCGGCAATAGTAGTAATCAACTTACCATTATCTCCTTTCTTTTCAGTAGTAACAGGATTCACTTCTGTACCAAGTAAACTAATAACAGAACCACTTCCAACTTTACGGAATATCTCACCACGAGCAATACTAAGATTTAAGTCTTGGTCGCCACGAATAAATTCAGCAAGATTATAAGGAGTAAGTTCATTACTACGAGGATTACAATCTATACCAGTAAATACATCAGATGGAGCAACATATAAGAAACGATTAAGCATAGCTCTATCTTCTTCCTTAACATCATCAGCATAGTTAGTCTTAACTAATATAAATCTAGTACTACCAGTACCCTTTAAATCAGGATTGATAATCTCACGAAGTTTAGCAGTCTGAATAATAGCGACAATACCAAAATGCTTAAACGGAGTTATATCTTTAACTCGGTCAGAAACATATTTGAAATCAATTTCTCCGATGTGTTGAGGAACTAGGAAAGTTTCTCCTTTAGTTTTGTTCTCTAAATGTAACATAATTACTTTAATTAGATTGTTAATAATATTAATTAAGTTGACTAGCATTACTAAGAGTAATATATGCACCAGTCATTAATAGTACAAGTATACGAATAATATTCGTACTATCAATATCTAACTCGTTAAAAAACCTTTAGAATTGTATTCGCTATATAATTCACATCCATTCACACTAGTTCACATTAGTACACACTCTAATGCAAGTCCACTACTTAACTAAAATATCGACTAAATCTTACCATTCTATTTTTACAATCCTGATGCTAAATCTTTGGACTCTTCGATAGAAGAGGAGAAAGGTAATACACAATAAGACCAAATAGACAACCAATACTATATAATATAAGTAAGACCAATTAAGGACTTAAAGGAATTGATTAGACTAATAGGACTAACTAATAAGATAATTCTTCTATAAGAAGAGTTAGACTACTAACAACAATAGATATACAGAAGGGAATTAGAAATACTATTAGGACTAACTAATGTATATAGACTTAGAAATAGGACTGGAACTACTGTTAGAAATAGAATTAGGAATAGGACTAATAATGAACTTAGAAATAGGATTAGGACTATTAGAAGAAATAAACTTAGAGGTACTACTATTAGTGCTGCCCCACAAAATAATATTTTTCATGAGTATATTTTTATCGAGGTGAAGCTCCTACCACTCACCGCCCCCTACTCCAAACCAATTCCAATACCCCCGTCAAGACCAAATGACTTTAAACATATTGCTATTGATTATTAATTACTAAAATTATAAAGATTATGAAGATTACTAATGATGCAAATACTACCATTATTGGTAGTAACACAACTGTTGTTATACCTAACAGCGATAGTATTACCTCTAATGTTGTTGTTGCTTGTAACAATGGTTCTAGTTATAGAATCAGCAAAGAGTGTTACGTTGCTCTTGAAGAACTATTCAAAGAACAGATTGGTAAGATTGAATCTAATAAACCTATCATTGTTAAAGAGTAATGGTGTTCTTGGTATTGTTGCTAGTAGCAGTAGCTATGACTACTGCTACTTATCTATCTGCTATTAGCAGACAGAAACGGGATTGGAGAAAGTATGGTCGTGCAGGTGAAACCTACGACAAGTTTTGTTCACGTTATTACACTAGATACGTATGAATATTAGTGATAAACTAAAAGTGGTACACTTAGCATTAAGTATGCTAGGTGTGCCAGTATTCATACATCTAAGTTACATTAAGTTGTATGATAACCATGTGAATAGCTTTCTAATACTATTAGTAGTGTTAGTATTAATACTAGATGCTAACGATGTTGTTAAAGAACTATTAGCTTAATCAAACCAAATGACTATAAACATATTGCAGTTACTATCAAACCAAATGACTATAAACATATTGCCATTGCGTGTGTAGTCGGGATGCACATTGGTTGAACAGTTGCCGACTGATTTTATAACATTTAATACCTATAATCATGGGAACAAGAGTTAATGATGCTGCTAGATTAGCAGCCGAAGCAGCTGCAAAAGCTGCAAAAGAAGCTGCTGATGCAGCAAGTGCTAACGCTGAAACAGTTAATACTGCTGATGCTACTGATGAAGCTATTGACGCTCGTATAGTTGACCTATCCGAGTATCAAGGACAGGATGCAGACGATGTTACTCGTCTGTTGCTTGACCGTCCTGATTTTGAGAATCACGACAGTCTGATGATTACTAATATCATTGATAATAGTAGTCGTTATGCAGGTGCGCTTACTGTTGTTGTTAATCGCAACATTCCACAGTTTGTTAAAGATGCTGCTAGTGGTACTTATGTCGAGTCTGTAACTCGTAATATCTTTACTACTCGTATTCAGCTTGCAGCTATTCTCAAAGGTCAGGGCGAGCCAATGCTTGCCAACGCTGTTATGACAGCTCCGTTGTCAGTGTTGCACGTTATCTTCAAGAAGGCACGTATCAGCGTGCTTGGACACGTGCTTGCGCAAGGTGAAGTATTCGTTAATCCGTATGCCGCTAAAATGTCTCGTGAAGAACGTGTTAATGAACACGACCGTTACGAGTATTTCCCGTACGAACTTAGTATGCGTACGTTGTCCCTTGCGGACGAAATGCTCGTAGCCGACATGTTGGCTAAATACCAGCCTGATGCAGAGGGTGCTGCTTAACCAGTTACGTAGGAGAGGGAAACCTCTCCTACTAAACTAAGAATACACCATTCGGCACGTGTTCGATAATACTCTCGACTTATGCTCGCCGTCCGGCAAAGCTATCCGGCAAAGCTATCCGGCAAAGCTATCCGGCAAAGCTACTTAGGTTCGGAAACGACACTAGTCACCTGATAAGCGAAATGCTACAACTGATAAGCGAAGCTAATCAACTGATAAATTAAAATAATATGGAAATAGAAAAAGTAAAGGATATAATAGATGTAAATCTAATAGATAAGGGATTAGTAAAGGTCACTTATAGTGATAGTACTAGTGAGACAATAGAAACTCAACCTCTTATTAATACTGTTAATAAAGTAAGGGGAGAAGTCTTAGAGATAGACAAAAGACTGAAAGGATTACTAAGTAAACTAGTTAATCAGATGTCTAAGTACGATAAATAATACTAACTCTAGCACGTGCGCACGTTCTTTGGAAGAGAGTATATATATATATATTATATATATATATATATACGAATCTGGTTATTCGCGTGCGTGCGTACCTTAGATAAAATACGTACGATAGTACAGTATTTTAGGTTACCTGAACAACGATGACTATTGTCGTAGACAATAGGAAGAAGCTCATACAACAACACCAACAAATAGTATCAATAGTATCAAGACTATTACTAGTATTGACAACATCGATGCTCGGAAGGGTCGCTAAGGCTCCTCGTTAAGCTAGATAGTAGAGTAGACAATAGAGTGAGATAATACTAGTGGAGTAAGAATAGTTAGAAGATGTAGATAAGAGAGATGAGTTGGTTAAGTAGTGGGACTACTCCCTCTCCTACCTCTACTCCTTCATTCTAACTCACTTCTCCTACCTACAATGTTACGACTATTACCTAAACCACTTCGTTTATGGAGTTAGGACTTAAATCCTATTTATATAATAGACCTATATTATACTATTGCATTGATAGTTAGGACTTGAATCATATTCTTATAGTTCATAGTATAATAGTCCTAATTGTTGGTAGTTGTTGGTTGTTGTTGTTTCTAAGTTCCTACTACTATCGTAGTAGTCCTTAGGATTTAAATACATTATATTAAATACATTATATTATGGATAAAATAATTTGGCTAGACGGACATGTAACTACAATTAGTAATGAAGAAGCTTTTCGCAGACAGTACGAAGTGTACACTGACGATGGTTCTGAATGGCGAATGAAAATTGGTGATGCAGAATTTGTTTGGCATAGCAACTGTTGGATGCAGCTATAACTAAACAATAACGTTTATCTTTATACTAGTAGAATTATTAGTTCTATTATTAGTTCTACTAGTATTTGATATTGTATTATAATTGTTGGTTATTGTTAGAGCGTCACTACCATTGTCTTTGACAATAGTAGTTCGAGCGATTCCGGTAATAACAATACTATGTATTACAACTGATAACAGAAGTAACATTATTGATAATACCATTATTAATAATTGTATTGTTGTGTAGCTTGAGTTGTCCCGCTCGCAAAGCTCGCTTTTCTCCCCCATAAAGGAGTGACATTACTGTACTTCTTTTACTCTTTATCTTATTCACTTACTAACTTATACTATTATGTCTAACTACGATATTATTGTCTTAGCATTACTATTTATTATCGCACTTATTAAATGCAGTGAGTTTCTTATTAATACTAAGATTACTCTTCTTACTATGTTATTCGCTTTAATAATAGTTGCGTCTACTTTATGTATATTCTTAATATTATTTGATATTACTTCACCATGACAGATTACCAGTTCTATATATTTCTATCTTTTATTTGGATAGTCTTATTCTTCTGTTATTTGATATTCAACTATCTTACTAGTAAGAGAGTTCGTATCAATTACTCTTTGATTCAAGCTATTATTACTTATATAATAGTTATTGGTTCTATTCGTCTCTTATTCTATATAGAGACTGTCTACTTCTAAAATTAAATTCTTAATAATTAATACATGTATTTATGAAAGCTGTTGTAAATGATAAAAATCATCTAACTTTTGTATCTCATCTTAGTGGAGTTACTATTATTGAATCTAGTGGTTTTATTATTGATTTAGATTATCAATGTCTTGCTTCTATTTGTGAGATTGCTAATTTAGGCAATACTTATACTATTAAAGATTGTGATGAGATTGAATCTCTTAAATCTAATAATAATGAGTTAACTAAACGTATCGAGTTTCTCGAAAAACAACTTACTAATAGCGGTAATAGAATTACCGAATTACGTAATCAAATCGAAGAGCAAGAAAATGAATATAAAGATATTATTGTAAAGAAGGATAAGATTATTGAAGAGAAAACTAATAGTCTTATTAAGTTAGAGAATATCGAAGATACTCTTAATGCTACTGTTAAAGTTAATGAGGAACTCAATACTCAATTAAGCCGTTCTAAAGAAGATATTGATAAGCTCGATAAACAATTGGAAGAAAAGACTTCTAGATTAGCTGAAAGAACTCATGCTTTAAGAGTTTTTAGACGAGCACTTTATGATTTGAGACTTTATGTTCAACCGTATAAAGAATACGAGCTAGATTTTGAATGGCTAACTATTCGTAATTCTATTGATTCTGGTTTCTTTATTCGATTTAAAGATACTGCTAGTGCTGCTAGAGCTATTGGTGATTGTAGATATTATATATCTCTTAAAGACGTATTAGATAAATACGAAAATGATATTGTAGACTTCAATGTCTCTGCTATGGATATTTATTATATTCATAAAGCTAGTCCTAATGTTGTTCGTAAGTTCAATTATGATAATTTTAATATCACTTGTAAAGACCAACATACTGCTAATACTATTAATACTCTATTGAATTGTTCTAATATATCTGTTTATGATATAGTGGAGAAATTCAAATATGAAATAGCTTATAGTAATGTTTATTAAATATTATCATTATTGTTTGGTATTTCCATTATTTATTGCTATACTTGCATCCGTATTACAAAATTTAAGATTATGTATGACGAAGGTGTAGAGTTTCCTATTTGTGGCATAGTAGCTGATATAGACTATCTCGACTGTGAGATGGCTAATAATTGGAATACTGGCAATACGTTAAGCGAGGATAATTTAGACCTCGACTTAGATATAACTCATATTGAAGATTAATTAAATACTAATAGTTATGAATGAAAAGAAAGAAGTTGATGTTCTTAGTAAGAAACGTCCTACTGTCAATGAGTTAAAGACAGAAGTTATTCGTTTACGTAAGTCTAATGAAAAGTCTGATGCTGGTCTTAATCATTATAAGGTCATGTATGAGAATATTTGTAATGAAGATAAAGCTCTTCGTAGTATGTCTTCTAAATTAAGTGCTGCTAATAATCAATTGGAAGCTAATAACAAAGCTCTTAGTAATTCTGTTGAATCACTCAAAATTAAATTAGATAAAGCTAATAAAGCCTATGAAGAGCTTAAAGCTAAAAGACAGTATAATACTGTTGGTTTTGTTATTGCTTCTCTTATTGCTTTAGGAGCTGTTGCAGTTATTATTTTACGTTTAGTATAATGCCGATACGTACTCTATTTAATTAATATCTGACAAAAGGGTTAAATAAATGTCGGTTTCCACTCTATTAAGATTATTCAGGTCGTGAGACTAGAGTAATATTAGTAGAGTTTTTTATTGTCTAATTTAAAAATTTATTATAATGAAAGATATTATATCTGCTATTTTAGCTTGTGCTTTAGCTAGTGGTTCTGATGATAATTTTATTGATTCTATTAAAGAAGATTATCGTAAGGCTTTTATTAAAGGAGAATTTAATAAAACTATTCTTGAAGATTTAGAAAATCTTAATGTTAAAGGATTGAATAATCTTCTTGAAGATATTCTTGACGGTGAGTATTCTATTGAAGATAAGATTAAAGCCGTTGAACAATGGGATAGTATTATGCTTTCTTATATCGAATATATTAGTGATATGAGAGACAGTGCTAAAGAATCTTATGATAAACTTCTTGCTAAATATGAAGCTAGTAAAGCTCCGATTTATTCTGTATTCTATTGTTCTGAAAATCATCTTGTATTCCTAGACAAGAATGATAAGCTAAGAAAGTCTTTTAATGGTAATGCTAAAACTCTTTACTCTGGTAATAGTAAAGGTGAAGCTCGTAGAATATGTGAATTATTTCTTAAAGATTGTCCTGATTTTTATTGTGTAGATTATACAAAGATATATAATAAGTAATTTGCCAATTTTGTTTTATCTGTTTTAGTTAAACTAAAATTAAATTTGTCGTATTGTAATATCTATTATTCGTGAGAATAGTATTTATTGGTTTTATGGAATTATAATAGTGCTGTTCGTGAGAATCGCACTATTTCTTTTCTTGATAGCTCTGATGATGACTAATCTAAGTTGAAACATTGACCAAATGGTTGAAGTAAGGGAAATCCTCTTCGTAAAATGTCAGCTATAAATACATAGTATTTGTGTTTAATACAAGTTTATTAATTACTGTCGTGAGATAGAACAGAACTTAATCTAATTTTTACCCCTAATTTAAATTACTGTCGTGAGATAGAATTAGGACTTTTATAAATATTAATTATTTAGCTTGGAGCAGAAGCGTCTGCTCCTTTTTCTATGATTATTAATTAAAACTAATATACTGACATGAATAAGAAAGAATTTACTAAATTGTTTAGAGAGTTACAGAAAATACAGCTTAGTCTGTTGTATAGTACTAAACTCTCTAGTGACCTTTATACTAATTGCAATCTTAACAATACTTCTTATATTAGTATGTATCTATTTGTTCTTGATATTAATAGAAATATTGATGAAATACATAGTTATAATCTTTATAGTAACGATAGTATTAATAAGAATAAAGCTATTATAGATGAAATTAAGCAAAAGGTTAAACAACTCAAAACTCCTCTACGGGGGAATAAGCGGAGCGAAGCGGAGCGGTCAGATGCTCTTATTAAATAACAATTAATACTAAACGTAATGATTAAGAAGAAAATTAAATTCGGAAAGCATGAGAGAAGTTACAAATTAGTAGCTTTTACTCTTAATGTACTTGAAAGTACTAGTGTTAAACTTATTAGAATGGAAGAAAGGAGACGTATTCCTAGTTATGCCCAAGCTCAACGAGTTTAAACAAGATAATGGTAAGCTCATTGTCACGACTGGCAAATGTCTAGTTTGTGGCGATGAGCTTCTTGTATTTGGTACAGATAATATTTATATTTGTCCAAAATGTAAGGAAATACTAGATGGTGGTAATTGTTTAGTTCTTGAAACAATGTTTGTTGAAGATGATAGAATTGTTACTGCTAGAAATTGTATTGTTCCTAAAGACCAAATGCATACTAATGTTCCTATTGTATGTATGCCTTCTGATGAATTTAGTAAGTTATACGAAATATATAAAACTAAAGCTAATTAATATGGTTGTAGATTTAAAACAATGTGTTAATCCTGATAGTACGTTTGATGTATATTTTGAAGGACTTAAAGCTGTTATATCTCATGATGCAGATGTTAATGCTTATCATTGCATTATTATAGATGTTCATGATGATAGATGTTGTGAAATTATTCCGTTACCCAGGATTATGAATACTGATAAGTATAAGATATTCCCCCGTAAAGGAGCGTGTTGTATACAGTATCTTCCTAATCAAATAGTTAAACTTTGATGCTATGGGATTAAGTTTTAAGTTATCAGCAGTTAATGAGGATAAGAAGATTCCTCGTGAGAAAGTAATAATGCAAATTGTTGTAGGTACTATTGTTCTACATAACAATGAATATAAGTTCAATCCTAAAGGTACTAATGAACTTATTACATTATCTGAACGTTCATACTCATGTAAAGGCTTTAAGACAATATATACTCGTGCGTTAGATAGTCATGGTAGACCTACTAAGATTGTTAGATGTACTGATACTTATTGTACTATGCCTAGTTGTTATATTCCATTTAAGATAGGATTACCAGTTAAAGGTTATATTCTTAAATGTCGTGATAATATTGATAAATTTTTATTGAAATGCAATGAATTTTGAAAAGTTTGATGATGCTAAGAAAGATGATAGTGTCTTGAATAGTTTTACTCGTGACCAAAAGATTGCTTATGAGAATCTTGTAGCCTTTATAGAAAAAGGTTATGTTGAAGGTGATTATAGACGTGCACTTATTGGTGCTGCTGGTACAGGTAAAACTTATATGATACGTGAAGTAATAAAGAGATGTGGTTTAGCTAAATCTGTTATTGGACTTGCAGCTCCTACTCATAAAGCTGCTCGTGTACTTCGTGTATCTACTGGATATGCTACATCTACTGTGGCTAGTGATTTAGGTCTAAGACTTAATACTGATGTTACTGATTTTGATGTTAATAATCCTCCTTTTGACCCATTGGCTGAAAAGAAGATTAAACAATATAAGCTATATATTGTTGATGAAGCATCTATGATTGGTATTAATCTTAAAACTCTTATAGAAAGAGAGTGTGAACAGTTTGGCTGTATGCTTATTTATATGGGTGATAACTATCAGTTACCGCCTGTTAAAGAAACTCGTTCGCGTTGTTTCGATAACATTAAGTTTTATACTCTTAGACAGATTGTAAGACAAGAAGAAAGTAATCCTGTTAGTGAATTATTAAGAATATTAAGAAAAGATATTGATAATAGAACTTGGAAGTTCCTAGAGTTTATCAATAGAAATCGGTATGCTTTTGATTCTACTCAAACTAAAGGATATTATACTTGTGGTGCATTTGAGTTTCAATCTCTTGTAATAGACGGATTTTATAATGAAGAATTTACTAGAGATGTTGATACTTGTCGTCTTGTTACTTATACTAATAAATCTGTATCTGACTGGAATAAATTAATTCGTAAGAATATTATTGAAGATAGTGGTAAAGCAATTCTAACTAAGAATGATTTAGTAATGGCTTATAATACTTTTGTTGATGATTTTAAAGATACTATTATTGTTAACTCTGAAGATTATATAATACATGATATTAAGAACTTTACTAATAGAGATAATATTCATGGATTTAATGTAACCTTTATACAAGTTAATGGTGGTAATAGAACTAAGCCTTTATTTGTAGTAGACCATTCTGATTTTAATAATGCTATGCTTTATTATAAGTTAGGTGAAAGTTATATTTATAATGCTATTAATGCTGATAAATATAATAGAAGCAAACGTTGGAAAGAATACTATGAATTCAGGGAAAGAAACTTATTATTAGTTAATCTATTAGATAAAGCTACTAATAAGATAAAGTTCAGTCGTGATTTAGATTATGGTTTTGCTCTTACTAGCCATAAAGCACAAGGTAGTACTTATGCTGATGTGTATATAGATATAAATGATATTGTATTTGATACTAGAACTGGTAATCCATGGGGAGATATAGATAATACTCTTCGTAGATTATATACAGCTTGTAGTAGATGTAAAAATCGTTTATATTTGTGTTATGGACAATAAATAAAGTGTAAGTATGAACTCTATGTGTTATGATGTCGAAGTAACTAGAAATTACTTCTCGGTAGTATTTGTTAATTTACGTAGTTATCTCAAAGTATTTAGTGATTGTGTCGATAATGATGGAAAAGCTATTCCTCTTGTTGATAAACTTACTATTGCAGAGATAAAACAACGTTTAGAAACAATACCTAAGAAACGTTTTGTTTTATATGAAGATGATGATACTGATTTATTCAGTTTATTATATTGGTTACAACAGAAAGCAGATTATTTTGGCTACAATAACAAAAAGTACGACCGCTTAATGTTGAGTGCATTGCTCATGTATTATAATCAATTTGATAAGCCTAGTAAGTTAATCACATTCTTATATGAAACATCACAGAGAGTTATTCGTAGTTCTAATAATGATACTCTTTGGACTGATAATTTTACTTCTCTTATACTTCGTAATAACGTTGCATTTAGGGATTTAGATTTGTTCCAAATATTTAGGTTAGACCATTATCATAAAAGTCTTAAACAGACTTCTATTAATATTAAATGGTATAATCTAAAAGAGTATACTATGCCACCTATTGGTGATTTAGATAGACATTATTATCACGAGAGATTACCCGAAGCAAAGGGAATGACTGATAGAGAACTTAATATTCATTATCGTAATGTATTTGAGCGATTTATTCCTAAAGAATATCTTAATGAAATGGCTGATTATAATGACAATGATGTATATATTGTTGCCGAGCTAATCAGAATGAATCAGGAAGAAGTTCTTTTAAGGTATCGTATTAGTGAAGAATATAAGGTAGATGTGTATTCTGCTAGTAGAAGTACAATAGCTGATAAAGTTATTGTTAAACTATATAGTAAGTTTACTGGTCTACATCCTAAAGCCTTTATTGATACTAAGACAATACGTAGGAAAATTTTGGTTTCCGAAATCTTGTCAGATAAAATCGCATTTTCGACCCCTGAATTGAACGATATTTTGTCAGACATACGTTCCCTTACCTTACGTGGAGAAAAGGGCGAATTTGACAGGGAATTTACCTTTATGGGCACGTCCTATACCATCGCAACTGGGGGTTTACATTCAAATGAGATTCCGAATATTTACCATAGTTCTGCTGATTATTCAGGTGCTATTGATATTACTATTGGCAATCCTTATGATAGTAATGGTGCTGTTGGAGTTAGTACTTCTGATATATATATTTGTGACTTTGATATTAATTCAATGTATCCTAATATTATTAGAAGTCTTAAAGTATGTCAGAAACATCTACTTCCTAAAGCATGGTTTCGTATAGCTGATACTATTGTCGATGAACGACTAGAACATAAACATTTAGCTAAAGATAAATCTCTCGATGTTATAGAGAGAGATAAACATTCTACTGCTGCTGCCTGTCTAAAGATTGTAGCAAATGCTGGTATATTTGGTAAAATGGGAAGTGAGCAATCGTTCTTATGTGATAAAAAAGCAATGTATCAAGTAACTATTAATGGTCAATTGTTTCTATTAATGTTGATAGAAAAACTTGAACTTGCAGGAATTCATATAATAAGTGCTAATACTGACGGTATTGTTTCGATAATACCTAAAGATAAGTTTGAATTATATTGTAATCTTTGTCATGAATGGGAAAAAGTAGTTGGTTTAACTGGTGAATTTACTCCTTATATTAAGTATGTTACAGAAGGAGTAAATAGTTATCTTACTGTCAAACCAAATAATGGTAGAAAATTCAAAGGTAGAATGAATCCTAAGATGTTCTTAGAGGATTTATCTAAAGGATATAATTCTCCTATTGTAGCTAAATGTGTTACTGAATACTTTATTAATGGTACTCCTGTTATGGAAACTCTTAGAAATGCTAAATCTATTCTTGATTTCTGTCGTACTCAAAATGTTAATCATAAGTATAGACTAGAGTTTACTCATGTTGTAGACGGAAAGATAAGAACAGATGTAGTGCAGAGGAATACAAGGTTTTACATCTCCTCTACGGGGGGAACATTGATGAAAGTCGAGAGTATGGGCTGGAATGAGCGTAACGAAGAACAAGTTAAGAAAAGTTCTCTATGTGCAGGTCAACGTGTTTCTATATGTAATATTGTTGATGATACTGATATATCTGAATTAAATGTTAATTACTTATATTATTATAATGAAGCTATGGCTATTATAGAACCAATAGAGCAAAGTCGTAATAATAAAGGTAAAGGTAAACGTTTAGTAAAGAAATATTATGGAATGAGAAATACATTATTTGATTAATAAAATGGATATAGAAAAGATATGTATAAATAATCTTGGAAAAGAGATTATATTGGATAAAGTTAAAGGAATGATAATAGGATATAATACTATATTAGAATATTTAATCATTTCTTTTACTGATAATTATGGTTCTGACTTTTCAATAGATAGCAATATCATTCTATTAAATAGTCCTCTTAATCATAGTTATGTTCTTGTTAATCCTAAACATTATAAAGAACAACTTGTATTATGAACGATGTAACCGATATTTATAATGAAGCTGCTAATAAATGGTCTGCTAACAAAGGCGTGGGTAGTGTTATTCTATCCGAACCACTAAGTGTAATGAACTTTGTTACAATGGTGTTAGATAAAATGGTAGCTAAAACTCCTGATTTAACGTCTCTTATTATAACAGAGACTATGGAAGATAGGGCTAACATTAATTATTATCTTGATAATACTTCTGAATTTAAAGAGATTCATAAACAATTAATAACTGATAAGCGATGTCTTATACTCACTCGTGATTATGTTGAGCGTTCTCCGTATAAACCTAGTCCTAGTAGTCATAAAGATGTACTTATTACTATTAATGTAAAGAAGTTCAGAAAGATTGCAGAGAAATATAGTGGTAACTATTTTAAGTTTAAACTACTTGCTACTAATGCTATTGATAGTGTTGCTGACAATGCTGTACTTATGTATAAGTATGCTCCTAAAGTATATGAAATTAATTATGCCCACTTAATTAATCGTTCTATTCATTCCCCCATAAAGGAGTACCAAAAGGGTGTTATTCTAACTGATGCTGATAGAATCTATTATGATAAATGCAGCCAATATATTAATGAAAGTATTACTATATTTGGTACTTTTGAAAAGTTAGAAGAATGTCGTGTTGGTAATACTAGACTTAATATTGCTGCTGAAACTTGTAGATTACAAGTAGCGGAGAGTAATGGTTGGTCTGCTAAAATGGATATGACCGATGCAATGTGTCGTAAGATTGATGAATTATATAATCCTAGTGCTTTAGTTGAGAGAGTTACTCAAACTTATAATATTATTAGAGAACGTACTAAGGTAGTTACTGATAATATTGTTAAGCTAGATGTAATACTCGATATAGTTAAGGAAAATATAGGCAAAAGAATACTTATTATTTCAAAGAATGGAGTGTTTGCTGGTAAGATAACAGAGTACCTAAATGCTAATATAAAATACGAAGGTAAATCTATTATGACTAATGGTGAAATATTCCAAACTGGAATGAGTATTCTACAATATGACTATTGCGGAAACTATCATAACGATATGGAAGGAATACAGGCTTATGATAAGAGAGGTAAACCGAAAGTATATAAAACAGGAGCTAAAATCGGACAACCAGTAATCATGCAGGCAAGAGCGCAGAGAACGCGAAATTTGGAGCTATTTAATGACGACTATATGAAAGTACTGTCGGCAAATAATTCTATTGATACGAGCTTTATAGGAGTTGTAGATATAGTGATTTTCACTTCACCTCTTTGCAGCTCAATACGAGACTTAAAATATCGAATACCTAATCTATCTTTTAGTTCTGTACCTAATATAATATATAAGATATACTGTAAAGGTACGAACGAAGAAAAGAAGCTAGCAGAAACGAAAGGAGGCAGGGACTATGAAATAGTTAAAGATAGTGAAAATGATTTCATAATAGGAGAATAATAGATGCTAATCTTTGGAGTTATAAAAGAAATTAGTATCTTTGTAGAGTAATCAATAAGCGACCTTTGAAATAATGGAAGAAGTAAAGACAGAGAATGAAAAAACTCTAGCTAAGACAGAACCAAAAGCAAAACCTACTACTAATAATAATAGTATTGTTATGGCTTCTGCTCTGAATACCCTAGACATTTACAATCCCGATGATAGGAGTAAGTTAGAGTTGTATCTGAAATCAGTAATGTCTAGTGATAAGTGCGGTATTAAGACTATTCAAGATGGTCTTGCAATATATAGTCGTGCTAAAGAACTAGGTTTACCATTTACTAGTTGTATTGAACACCTAGGAGTTATTAATGGTAAAACTACATTAGACGTTCACTTAATTAAAGCGTTATTATTGAAGGCAGCTATAACATGGGAATGCACTAAAGATTATATAGCTCTGTATGAATATACAGACGGTAATAATGTTTATATTGATAGTAAGATACCAGAGTATTGTAGGAGATTCAAAAGCAAGAAAGAAGCTGATGAATTTAATGCTAGTTCTGATAATGATGAAATTGGTATTTATCCAGTTAGAAATTATCAAGATTATAATGGTACTATATATAAGGAATATCAGTTAAATAATAAGTTCGGAGTTGCAGCTAATCAACAACAAGCTAAAGATTTTGCAGCTAAAGGATTAGTTCCAATCTTCCGAATACCTAATGTTCCTTGTGATTATATTACTGAATATAAACTTACTCGTGTGGTAGATAACAGAGTTATTACTAGTATAGGACATTTTAGTTATAGTGACGCTGTAACTGCTGGACTTGCTAGTAAAGATACATATACTAAATATATGAGAACTCTTATTGGACATAGAGCGTTTACACTAGCTGCTCGTGATATAGCTGCTGATGTTATACTTGGTTGTATGGAAACAACAGAAGCTAAGATAGTAAACAATATGAATATCAGTGATGCTGATATTGTAGAGATTTGATAGTAATAGAAGTCTAACTATTACTAATCAATAGATACGAAATAAGACAAAAACTAAGATAACAATAGGCTTTAAGCCTAGTATTAATAATTATTAATCATTTAAATTTTTACAACTATGGGACTTCATTTTGGAATGTCTGCCGTTCAGAGCGGTAAGAGAGTAATGCAAGCTAGTAACGAACCTACATTGACTGCTAACAGTACTAAAGCTAAGTTTAGCTTGGCAGGTGCAGTAACTCGTATCATGGGCCTTGTTCCCGGTGATAACGTACAGTTTGTTAGTAATATTGCTGATATTGATGCAGCTATTGCTGAACGTGATGCCGAAGTAATGGCATGGTGCGAAGAGAACAATGTTGAGTTTGGTACAGAAGCTGCTCGTGCTGCTCTTATTCAGAACTTCGGTGAATATGGTATCTGTAAAGGTGTACCTTTGTTCGAGAAGAACGGAGAAATCAAACTTGCAGGTGTTCGTATGACTGCTGAACAGAAAGCGGCTGCATTTGAACTTAACAAAGAAAGAATCGCAGAAGAAGTTGGTAAGTCAGTAGAAGAAGTTACTATTGATGACTATAATCCTACTACTCGTGCTTACTCTGGTGCTCGTACTTCTACTTCTTCCAATCTTACTGGTCTTGGTTTGCCGTTGACTTTCTCCGATTCTTCAATGTGGTCGGAATTGAAAGAAAATCTCGGTGACGAAGCAGAGAAGTTTAACCGTGTATTTGAAGTTAACTTGAACGAACCGTTCGTAGTTGCTGTTAAAACTGGTAAAGTTATTGGTGATGAAAAAGAAACTGTTGAAGTTAACGCTTATAAGATTTCTTTCAAAGCCGATGAAGAACCGATTGCTCGTCAATCTTCTAAATAAGAACTTCTTCCGGTTAGATAAAAGCTAGATTATAAAGAGCTAAATTCTTAATTGAATTTAGCTCTTTTTTATTTGGCTATGATTTAAAAAATTATTATATTTGGAAACTTTGCAATAAACAACAAGCCTGTACAACTTGTTGTTGTTAGTATTAATCTTTATAAAAACAAATTTTATGAGTACTCAAAAAGAAGAAAGTGCTAAAGTAGAAGAACCAGTAGTTAATCAATCAGCTAATAATGCTGCAACTACTGCAACTAAAAAGCGTCGCAGAGGTATTAGTAATGAGACAAGAACTACTGCTCGTAAGAAATTCTCTCATAAAGATGCTATTAATAATCTTTGGTTATTTGTTGGACATCTTCATGCTCGTGTTGCTTGGGTAACTATGAAGGAAGATAACAATATGCGTCCAGCATTTGCAGGAAAAGCTATTCCACAGCTTGTTATTGAAGCTACTTCTCTTCATACTAATCCTGCTGATGTTCGTGTTGCTAGTAAGACATTTTGGCCCTATGAAAGTAATGTTGACTATATTCCTGGCGGTGCTAAAGAGAAGTTTATTAATATGGACTTTGCTTGGATAAAACACTTCCTTGATGTGGTTGTATTCAAAGGTCGTGAAATGACTGATGAAGAATCTGAAATGCTCGAACTTGGTTATGTTGATTATGACGATAATGGTCAGTATGAACCAGTTGAAGTAGAAGATGTTATCAAGGCTTGGGGAGTTCTGTTTGACAATGTAGTTAAACTTGTTGAAACAGGTGGAGAAAATGGTAAATCTGCATTACTCGATAAGACAGGTAAACCTAGACAATTCTGGTTCAGACTTAATCGTTATTATAAGAACAAAGGTAATTGGGCTTTCTCCGGTCAAGGTTCAGAAGAAGGCGATTTGGTATTCCCAAATATTGTAGGTCAAGGAATCTTTGAAGAACAGTTCATGATTGATGCCAATCATTTCAAAGAACCAAGTCTTATGTTTGACATTACTAAAGAACGTATTGCTCCAATGGAAGGTGTACAATCTAAACAAAGAAAAGCTCCTAATCTTGGAACTGCTGCCGGTATTGGTGGTATTCCTATGGGTGCAGGAATTGTTAATCCGAGTATGCCTATGGGTGGTTTTGCAGGTGGTGTAGCAGGTGGATTTGTTTCTACTGAAAGTTCTGCTTTTGCTCCTGAAACAGAAGATAATGGTGGACTTCCATTCTAAGTAATCCAAATATATTTCGTTAATAATGTTATAAGCCTAGTGTAAAAGCTAGGCTTATTTTATCTAGTTATACTATGCGTAGAGGAATAAGACAAGACTTAACAAAAGAGTTTATATTATCTAAAGTTAGTCAAGAAATGATTATGGCTAAATATATGGGTATACCTATATCCGTAGTTAATAATTGTGTAGAAAATAATGAACTTATTTGCTCTCCTTTACGTGTTGATAATCATCCAACATTTGGTTTTGCTTTCAATAATAAACATAAGCTAAAAGCTCGTGATTTTAATGGTTCTTTCTTTGGTGATTGTTTCGACCTAGTAGCTTATGTACTAAGTTTTAAAACTGGTCGTCATATAAATGTTGCTAATAAGGCAGATTTCTATTATATATTAAAGCATATAGCTTATACTTTCCGTAAGATAATATATGATGGAGAAGTAGATGAAGAAAATGAAATCTTACTTAAACAAGTAATATCTAAAATCAAAGCTAGTAAACCAATTATTGAAATAGCTACTAGAACTTGGACTAATAACGATAAGAATATTTGGGGACAATGGGGAGTTAGTCTACATTGGCTTAATACTCATTTTGTCTATCCTGTTGACCAAATGTATATTAATAGGTATTGTCAACCTAGTCCTAAATATACATATAAGGAATCAGACCCTTGTTATGCTTATGTTACCGGACTTGATAGTAACGGTATTTATAATATCGAATGTTATTTTCCTCTTCGAGATAGAAGTAAGGGAGAAATCAAGTTTATAACTAATCATAATGGTCTTGTTGGAATACTTAATCTTGATAAGTCTAAATATGATATAATTATTATTACTAAATCATATAAGGACAATCTAGCATTAAGTTACTGGTTACATTCCTATCCTTTACGGGGGAATTTGTCAGAGTCTCAAATAGGAGTAATTAATGTTACTTCGGAGAGTTATGTTCTCAAAGATTACGAATATAACTGGCTTCAATCTAAGCTAAACGACAATGGAATACTTATTTCTTTTTTTGACAATGACCTGACAGGTGTACGTGGTGCTCGTAGGTTACGAAAAGAATATGGTATTATACCTATTGTTATTCCAAGAAGTTATGGTGCTAAAGATTTCTCGGAGTTAGTTAGTATGTATTCAAGAGAAACTATTAATTCGTTTATAGAACAAACTGAATCATTATTTGAATATGAGTAGAGAAGAAGAATATGTGTCATTTCCAAAGGCACAAGAAGAACGTAGAGTAATTGATTTTAATTCATTTGCTCCATTAAAGAGAATAGCTATAAACAGTTTCGGTAATAGCGGAAATGTTTATAGCTATTATTTTATGTATCCTTTAACAGATGAAGAAGAGAAGTATCTTGATGATGTCAGACAACAAATGATTGATAATCCTAATACTTTAATTCGTATCTCTCTTTCTGACGGTACACCAATTGACTTTTCTAAGATAAAGATTTATGGTAACTTTGAGTTTGATAATCCTGAACACTTAGCTATCATTAAGAATTACTTAGATAAAGATATGTATAGTAGTCATAAGATTCCAAGAGAGTTTAATTATGAAACTAATACATCTGTATCTAAAGGAAACTTTATACAGTGGACTGAAAGTACTGATTATCTAAAGTGTTTCAAGTTCTATCATGCGAGAATAGGTAAACCTAAAAAGTATATAATTGTAAGACTTACAGCAAATGAAGTTAAACAACGTAAATCCGTTTAGTTATCAGTTAGATGCTTCTGATATAAGGATGATTCAACACAATCTTAAAGTTAATGGTACTTCCGATACTATTGCTAGTTATCTTCATGAATTAGATTTACCTAATTATCCTTATATTCAGACTATTCATTTCAGATATAAATGGATAATGAAAGCTCTCTTATATTTAGGATACGATAAAGAATATCTTGAAAAGATTCATGAAGCTAATCTTAAATATGAAGAAACTCATCCTCCTATTATTTACGAAAAGAAAAGAGGTGGAACTAATAAGACTAGTGCTAACCGAATTACTAAATCTTCCCCCATAAAGGAGCGTGGATTTATTGCATCTTCTTCTAATGGTGGAAAATCCGTTGCAACTCCTGTCAATTCTAAAGTTAGAATTATTGTTATTGAAACTAATAAGTCTATGATTATTGATAGAGAAGTTGCTATTGGTCTTATGCGTGAACAACCTAACAAATATAAAATTGAAGAATTATGAGCGAATCGAAAAGTATTATTCTTTATAAGCGTAATGCACAAGGTAAACCAATCTTTTGGTCAGCTGAAATACTAGGACACAAGATTATACTAAAGTATGGTATTGTTGGTAAAGAAGGAACTACATCTGAATATGTTCCACCTAGAGGTGTTGAGAAAGAATGGAAAACTATTGTTGCAGCTAAGCGTAGAGAAGGAGGTATGGAACTGTCTGAATTATATGATGCAGCTCCTCAAGAAATACCTAATATTGAGGCTTTGAAACATTATCTTGATATGTATCTTCCTAAATACAATACTAATAATGAAGGATTTGTTCTTCCTATGCTAGCTAAGATATATGAGTATAATAACGAACAAAACCTGTTAGCTCAAATTAAGATTAACGGTGTTCGTTGTAATATATCAGCTGTTATGCGTGGTGAAGGATTCTTTAAAACTAAAGGTCTTGTATTTCATAGTCGTAAAGGACTTGAATATAAATGTCCTGTATTGGAGAATGTATTGCTTGATGATGTTATTACAAACAAGTTATTCAATCGTATGTTAGAAGATAATTTAGTATTAGACGGAGAATTATATATTCCAGGTCTTGAACTAAATGATATTCTAAGTGCTGCCGAGAATCTTAAAAGTCCGTATAATCGTTTTCTTCAATTTTGGTGTTACGACTTAGCTATTGATGACATGATTCAAACTAGTCGTATATCATTATTGAAGTCAGAGTTTGGCAAGTTTAAGATGCCTAGTTACGTTAATGCTAAAGCTATTCTTGATTATCACATGAATAATAAGAATCGTTTCGTTCTTATTCATACTTATGATAATGTAAATGGAGATGAAGATATTATTAAATATCGAGACATCTTTGTTGAAGCTAAGTTCGAGGGAGCTATTCTTCGAAATCCTTATGCTACATATCAGTTTGGTAAACGTAATTCTACTATGTACAAAAGTAAACCAATATTAGACGGTAAATTCGAAATCCTAGATATTATTCCTGAAGGAGCTAAACGACCTAACTTTAGTAAGTTTGTTCTTCGTAATGATATTAATGGTGAAACATTTGAATGTATGCCAGTTGGTGATGCTTCTACTCGTCAAAGTTATCTTATTAATAAAGACAAGTTTATTGGAAAGATAGCGTTTGCTGAATTTAGATGTAGGTCAGGTGTCAAGGAAGTCCCCTCACACGCTAATGTCGTAAGGATTATAGAAGATGGAAGAGATGTGGAAAAAAGTCAGTGAATTTCCTGAACTTTACGAAGTTAGTAATCTTGGTAGAGTTCGTTCTGTTGATAGAATTATTATAGGAAAAGACGGTATATCTTATCCAAAGAAAGGAAAGATATTATCTATTTCTGATAATGGAAGCGGTTACTTTAATGTTCATCTATATATTAATAATAAGATGAATACAAGATATGTTCATAGATTAGTTGCTTTGGAATTTGTAGATAATCCTAATCCTAAAGAATTTATTTATATAAATCATAAAGATGAAGATAAATCAAATAATAAAGCAAACAATCTTGAATGGTGTAATGGAACTTATAATAATCTTTATGGCAGTCGTTTAGAAAGATTTAAAATATCTCGTGGCATAAAAGTCATAAAATATAATAGATTCTTTGAAGAAGTATCGAGATATAATTCTATGGCTGATGCAGCAAGAGAAAATAAGTTACATGTTTCTAATATTAGTCTTGCTTGTAAAGATATTAACAGAACTTGTGGAGGATTTCATTGGGCTTATGAATAAGTTATAAAAATACTTGATAATGAGCCTACAAGATTACCAAATAATAACGAAGAAGAAAGTTAATTATAATCAATCTTATATAGACTATAAGAAAAAGAAACTGATAATAAAAGATATACATTTGAATAACAAACTAAGGATGCTTATAATGTCTAAGTTCGACCCAATAGAAGGACAAGACGGTATGTATCTAGGTTTTGTTACAGATAATGTTCTAGGTCAATGCCGAAATGTATCTGTTTCTGATTATGGTTATTATTCTGTTTCTGCATCTGATATTATACAAGCTCTCGATGTTAAGTCAGATACTAATGTTAAGTTAGTAAAGGAAGAAGAGGATGATAACCTTGTAGTATATAAGTTGTTAAAGTAAGTCGTGGTTTGATTCTTGCCCTATCATTAGTCGAAAGATTAGTGGTAGGGCTTTTTGTTGTTCCCCTGTAAAGCTAAGTGTTACTACTATATATTCTGATTGTGAGATAAATCGTCAGCTTATACTCAAAGAGGACTGTCGGAACGTATAGGAAACAACATTCCTTTATGGGGGAAATCAACGAGAATAGCTGATATTTCGTCTCTGTGCGATTTACTATGCCAACCTTAACAACTATACTATTTTTGTCTTACGTTTAATGACAAGCCTTAGAATCGTTTTCTACGTATGCTGAAAAACAGTAAGATTTTCTTTGGTCTAATACTAGGATTGATTATATTTGTAAATGAAGTAATGGAGAAGAAGCAAATAAAAGCTAAATACATAGTTGTTAAACAACCTGACGATAATATTGCATATCGTAATGTTATCAAGTTCTTATATATCGTAATAACTCGTGAAGAACTATCTAAGAAAATCGACAATTATCTTAACGGTAAGATTGAAAGGACTGCTGGTGTTTATGCCCCTCTTGATTTGTTTAATCATATTATTAAGCATAGGAAAGTTTATTCCTACGAAGAAGCTAAACGTCGTGCACGTTATTTAAATAAAAAGTATGGAAGAAGTTAAAAACACAGTCAGATTCGTTACTATTCCTAATTTTCCTAATTATTGTATAGGAGAAGACGGAAGAGTTTGGTCTGATAATCGTAAACGTTATCTTAAATGGTATCGTGGAAAAGGTTGTGAAAGACCTCATGTCACATTGTTTCACAATGGTAATAGTGCTAAGCTATTTATAGCTACTCTCGTTGCTAAAGCATTTGTTACTAATCCTAAACCTAATGCATATAAATATGTTAGGTATAAAGACGGTAACAGTGCTAATAATCATTATACTAATATTGAATGGTGTAGAAATCAAACTGGAAGTAAGTATGGAAAATGAAATAAAAAGTGTTTTAGATATTATAGCCGAAATAAGTAAGAAAGATAAGAAGAAACAAGTATTCATTCTTACTAATCTTATTAATCAGTTAAAAAGTACTCGTATAGAGGCTAACAGCAATTACGAAGATTGTAAGCTTTCTTATACTCGTAGAACAGATAATTATATTGGTAACTTCAAGCTGATGCTATTTAAGAAACAATTAGATTGTCTGGATATGATTATTGAGAACTTAGATTCTTATCTTGACGAATTATTAAGTAAATAATATGGATAGAGCTAAAATCTTTCAAAGTGTCATTAAAGGAACTAATGTATTTACTCCTATTATTGATAGCTATCATACTGTTGGTAATCATATTATTGAACTTAGTTGTTCTGAAAAAGATAATCAACACGGGCTATATAATAGAGAAGTTAATAGTATTAGTTTTAAAGGTACGTATGGTGTGACTGTTATTACTAATAAAGGTAATGGGTGGGAACGCAGTATTAAGTTAGATAAACTATGTTATTCTCGTGAAGAAGCCATAGAATATATTAAATCATTAGGAGATAAAGAAGATGAAATTTGATAATCCTTATAGTATATTTCTTGATGATAGTCCTCTTGAATTAGTATTTCCTTCTAATAATAGTTACAAAGGAAGTTCTACTAAAGAAGGTTCTAATTCTAAAGCTATTGCTAAGAGACGTAAACGTAATAAGAATAAGAAAACTCATAGAAATGCAAAACGGTGAAATAATTCCTATGCTTATTGCTAGGATAAAACAGAACAATACTGATAACATGGTTATTCGTTCTAAACTTTATAGCTTATTAACCGATATTACTAATAAGTTTGATGAAGTTATTAGAGCTGTTCCTCGTATCGAAGATTTTCAAAATATGTCTAATGAACAAGTACTTGAACATTATTATCTAAGCGTTGGTGCTGAAAGTCTTTGGGATTCTCGTGAGCTTATTATGAAAGCTATCTCTGAACATAATAAATTAATTAGAGAAGAATATGAAAAACCTAAAGAAGCTAGCAAAGAAACTATTAAAGATAAAGGATAAAGAAGTTACTCGTTCATGCTCTAATTGTGAAAAGTACGGAAGTATGAGATGTCCTAATAGTTTCTATTGTTACAGTACTGAAAACAAACCGTTTTTTAAACCGAAACATAATGGGAAGTAGTTTATTTAGTATTAAAGCCGAGTTGCAGGATATTATCTTGCAACTCGAAGAAGGTGAAGCAACAGATGAACTTATTGCAAAACTAGGTATTACCGAAGATAATCTTAAAGATAAGATTGCTGATTATCTTCAAGTAATTAAACGTTATCAATGTGACGTTAAAGAATGTAGTGACGAAGTTGCTCGTGTTAACCAAATTAAGAAAACAAGAGATAATACTCTTAGACGTCTTAAAGATGCTGTTCTTGAAGCCGTTCTTATGTTTGGTTCTACTGGTAAGTCAGGTAATAAAGTTATTGAGGGTAGTACTTATAAAATCTATTCTCGTAATACAACTACCACTATATTAGATGATATTCGTATCTCTGATATTATTCGACATTTTGTAGATATTGTTACTGAATATTTAGCAAGTACTGAAATTAAAGAAAGTCTTAGTATTGAATATCTTGCTCGTATTATTAGTGCTCACATGAAAGCTGAAACTTCCCCCATAGAGGGGTCGGAAGATACGCAATCTCCTTTCGTCGACGTAACTACTGATGATATATTTGCTATTGATACTGAAATAACTATTAATATACGTTTATCAGAACTAGCAAATGCTACTAATTTCAATCTTGCTCAATGGATTGGACAGAATCCTCATAAGGTAGAATTTAAATCTTCTACTAGTAAATCAGCTGTTGCAGCTAATTTGGATTTAAATGCTGACCTTACTATTGCTAAACAAGTATCTAATACATCATTAATAATTAAATAATATGTTTGAAGTAGAAGATTGGGTAGAAGAACTTATCGAGAGAATTATGAATACTTATGGTTGTAATCGTAAACAAGCCATTGATTCAATAAAAGAAAACCTTTATTAAAAAGTTAGATATGCAATTTAATTTTAGAGATTCAGATTATAGAATTAAGTACAAAGCTCGTGGAATTGCTTGGAGAGGAAAAATTGGAGTAGATGTTAGTGATTGTAAAACAACAGAAGAAGCTATTGTAAAAGCTAAACTTAATTATACAGTTGCTAAATGTCAATTGTCTGCAAAAATGCCGGCACATGATAATGGTGCTAGTCGTGACGGTTCTATTTTTCCTAATGTAGTTAACGGCTTTGAATTTGTTGATGTTCCTGGTGAGTTTGCAACTTATCGTACTGATACTAATATTCCTCTTGGGAAAGTAAAGTCTCGATACGAAGTAGTACAAAATCAAATGGCTTTTGGCTTCTTTGATGATGCTCTTGGTGGTAGGGTAAAACTTGACCGTGCAGGATATTTTGGTTATGGACAAAAGATATTTATGTCAGCAACATTTGATAAAGATATTAATATTGGTGGTAAAAATGATACTATCCAACATTATTTTGTATTTACTAATAGTCATGACGGTGGAAGTGCTGTACAAATGATGATTACTCCTATAAGAGTTATTTGTATGAACGCACTTCATGCAGCTAGAATATCAGCTGAAAGTTATATATCTTTTAGACATAACAAAGGTGTTAATACTAAGATACTTACTGTTCCTGAAATACTTGGTCTTACCGAACGTAAGATAGAAGAGGAAGAAGATATGTATCGAGTATTATATAAAACTAAAGTATCAGACGAAGAAGTAAAAAAATATCTCTCTGCAACTTTCCTTACGGGGGAAGAATTCGAGAGAGTAGATGAATTGTCTTTATATAACGGTTTGTTCCGTAGAGATAATTCTGCCTATGAAGCCGCTGGAATATCTATGCAGAAACTAAATACTCTCTGCGATTCTTTTGAATATTATCAGGAAGGTGTTGGTCAAAGACTAATAGCTGGTACAGCTTATGGTGCTTATAATGCTGTTACTGGTTATTTCTCTAACGTTAAAGAGTATAAGACAGAAGAACTTCGCTTGAAGAATACAGTATTTGAAGGCGACTACAATACTAGTCTTAAAGCTCTTAACTATGCTCTAGCTAATGTATGGGAATAAAAACTTTTATTGAAAAACTAATTGGGTTATTTACTGTTCCACGTTGTCCTAATTGTGGTGCTAGACTAGAAGAAGTTCCACGTGAAGAGGAAAGTGACCCGATTTCTTTTAAATGTATTAACTGTGGTAAAGAATGGAGTTAGAAACCGTATTAAAAACAATCTTATTAGATGTCCCTGTTATTGAATGTTTTATTCAGTTTGTAATAACTGCAATAGCACTAAAGATTACTAAGGAAAGACTAGATGATGAAGTAATAAGCACAGTTACTCTTAATTGTGCTTTATTCTTTATTCCAATATTAGGTCATGTTCTATTTGTAATATTTATAATCAGGTTTGTTCATTTATTAAAGTATCTATATGGAAAAGAAGAATAAAGTCAGAACTTGCGGTAACTGTGCTTATTTATCTAGTAGAAAGAAAATTACTTTATATAGAAATAAAGTATATGTTTGTGATAACGAAGAAATGTCATATATTAGTTATTACAAGCCTAGTACTCCAACTGATTGTCCTTATCATAAATTTAAAAACAATAATTATAATGAGTAAATTAAGTAAAGCAATAGCTAATGCTATTATTGAATTTAACAGTGGTTTATTAACTCAAGATGAACTCTTCGATAAACTAGAACGAGACATTGATAATGTCTCTGTTAAAGTATGGCGTGAAGATAAATCTGTTCCATTACCTACTTATGGTAAAGAAGGAGATGCTTGTTGTGATGTCTATGCTAAGAATATAGAGATTAAACAAGATGATAGAATAGTTGTTCATACAGGTCTTCATTTTGCTCTTCCTGATAATTACGAAATGGAACTTAGACCTCGCAGTAGTTTTACTAAAGGAAATCTTGTAATGCAAAATAGTCCGGGGACGCTCGATGAATTTTATAGAGGAGAATTACTATTTGTATTTAGAGGACTTTACGACCTTGAAGAACCTATTGTTCCAAAAGAAGGGGAACGTGTTGGTCAACTTCTTGTTCGTCGTCGTGAGAAGATTACTTGGGATGAAGTTGAAACTCTCGAAGAACTAGGAACTACTGAAAGAGGTGTAAAAGGATTTGGTAGTACTGGAAAATAAACTAATTATTAATTTTAAACAATAAACAATTAAATTATGAAAGCAATTGGAATTAAAATAGTCGAACTTCAACCAATGCGTGCTAGTATGGCGCTTCAAACTGGTTATAAAATTGGTAAGTCTCATCCTGATGATATGGGTTATGAAGTAACCTATCCTGACGGATATAAAAGTTGGTCACCAAAAGATGTAGCTGATGCTGCTTATTATCCTCTTTCAAAGAATAATGACGGTACTAAGATTCTAAAAGAAGATGTTGAGAACTTTATCACAAATGTAGATGTTACAACAATAGGAGAAAAGACTACTGTTGTTAATGCTCATACTCGTAGTGGTTTCAATATGGTTCATCATTCTTCTTGTGTTGACCCAAAGAATTATAGTGAGGAACTTGGCAAACAATATGCTATGGAAGAAGTTGTTGATGATCTTTGGGCACATCTTGGTTTTGTTCTTCAATGGGCTAAATACGGTATTAATGTTAAACCTAAAGAAAGTAAATATCCTCCTCATATTCAAAGAGTAATTACAGAATATGAAGAGCTTAACGATAAGATTGGTAAACTTAATAAATTTATTAATAGCAATCCTTTCTTTAAGAAACTTGATGCAGAAGAGAGAAATGATATGTCTTGTCAGCTTACGTCTATGAGAAACTATTCTGATATTCTTCTTTCTCGTCTTACAAGAGCTGGCGTTGATTTCAAATAACTTATTTAAGACTAAAAAGTATGCTTAAATTAAATAATGTATTATCCATAGAAACTTATGGAGATAATTCTAAAGTAGTAAATCCTAAAATACCATATAAGGTATATCAGTGTAATAGTCTAGCTCGTATGCAAGACAAGAACGGTGGTAATACTCTTCATGTTGTTCTTGAAGATATAACTCCAAGTGCTGACAATGATACTTTTAACCGAGAAAAAATTGTAGTTGAACTTAATCAGTTCGTGAATACTTGGAATCCTTATGTTGAACCTAAAGAAGTAAATGATGAAGTCGGAGAAGAAGTTCATGCGTAATCAAATTCGTAAAGCTATGAGATGTGTTGCATCACTTCCTAAACTCAAAGCTCGTAATAATATCTATCTAAAACTACAAGAAGTAGAGAAGAAGTATAAGAACGAATAAGTAATAATCATTTTAGTTATACATTATGAGTACTAGTAGAAATACTAGTACTCTTATTTTATGAATTAAAAACTATTTAATATATGGATATTAAAAATCATATTAATCTGATTAAAAATCATGGTTATAAAGGTAAAATTGGAATCGTAAAATATCCCATAAATGGGATAGTTATGCTTGCTGCAAAAGAAGGTGATGTGATTTTATACAGACCTTATGATGTTAGAGAACACGAAAGCGAAGAAGTGCAAGAATATGACAGAACGCATTGCTCTATTGAAAAGCCTTACAGTGAAGAAGAAATTCAAAAACGATTAAAAGAAGGAAATGGAATCAAAACCTATTCAACTTGCGTAGGAGTTCCTCTATCTATGATTGAAGAAATAATAATTGATTAAATATGGCAAAGAAAGTAAGTGTTAAAGTAAAAGCATATCAATCAGACGGATTAAGTAGACATTGTGGAAAGTGTAATTATAATCCTTGTTCTTTAGATATGAGAAGATTATGTACTAATCGCTTTGTTGAAGGTTATATCAAAGGATATGCAAGAGCAAAGAAAGATATTAAAGAAAAGATAACATGACATTAGAAACTGTTGGAATAATTATAGGAGGATTAATATTTGCATCAATACCATTTGGAATGTTAATCTATTGTATTGTAAAAGAATTAGCTGAAAAGAAGTTATGGGGATATTTATTATTCATAGTAATAATGATAATATTGTTTTTAACGAAATCTTCCATAGAAACTTCATAATAGACTAGAACTATTGATAGTAGTAATACCGTTGATAGTTCTTTTTTTTATGTTGTACTTGGATAAAATCAACGTATTAATGATAGTTGTGTTGCTGAACTTGCCTACGCTCGCAAAGCTCGCTAAATCCCCCATAAAGGAGTGGAATTACTGGTAAACCAACTTCTTTATGGGGGAAAAAAGCGAGCCGATAGGCGAGCGAGATATAGTAAAGCTAAGTTAATTAAAAATTTAATAGTATATTTGCATATCTAAATGATAAATCTATATTATATAAGAAGTCTTTATCTTATTATAGTGTTAATTTTATGTTAATTCATTGATTATCAATTAGTTAGATGATTTAAATTATACGCAAAACTGTATAAAATAGTAGTGAAATTGCTTGGTTTTATACGCAAAACTGTATAAATTTGGCGATATTAACAATTAATTAACACATATATATGGAGACCAATAGTAATGCTGATAGTAGTCTTATTAAACCTACTATATTTCCTTTCAATATTAATCCAAAAGATTATAGTAATAATGCTTTTGATGAACTACAACAGATAGCTAATAAGTATGGAGTAGATATTGTTCTAATTAAAGACGAAAAGGTAAGATATACTGGTAGCTTTATGCAATTATACTTTGATGGGATGTCTAATCTAAGATATTTAAAAACTCATGGTTTATCTATGTTGAACTATATTTATAGAAATATTAAGTTCGATTCTAATTGGATAGTATTAAATCAGACTAAAATTTCAAGAGAACTATCTGTTAGTCAACCTAGAATAAATGACGGCATTCAACAACTTATAAATGCTAATTTTATTGCTAAAGCTGTTAATGATAAAAATAATATTTATATTATTAATCATAATATGATGTTTATGGGAGATAGAAATAGATTCATATCTGAATATATCAAACTATATTCTAATAGATAGCTAAAAATTACAAACTTTTTTAAGTATATAAATTAGCCCGAATTACTCTCACGAGCAGTTCGGGCTTTCCTATGAGTTGTAATATTAAGTAGTTAGTTATTCTTCATCTTCATCAGTAATCATATTAGCAACAACTTGACCTAAACCACTAAACGGACTACTACGTACTTTATAGTAACTATTATTAGCACCAAGTCTTTCATGTTTTATAATCTGATTAACTAATGGTACTTGTTTAAAGAAATTTACTACAAGTTTATTTTCACCTGAATAGCTTCCTGAATTATAATATAAATCATCAGGATTACCAGTAATAATATAGCTACAAAGTGCTCCTAATAATCTAAGATTATCTTGCGCAATACTTAATGCAGCAACAGGTTGACTATATAGTTTCTTACCTTCATTAGCTAATCCCCACGGAGTATATTGAATAGTTTCAGACATTAGACGGTCAGCACTATATAGGATATAGTCAGCTACTTGTGTAGAATCATCATCGTCATCTAGCATTAATTTTCCTACTACAAATAGTGCTACTGCTTTAGTAATAGCTATCCATTCACCTAAGCATCTACGAATATTGGCTTTATCATATTCAGGAAGAATGTTATAATAAGTAGTAAGATTAGCTACAAAATCTGCATAACCTTTAGCAATTCCTTGAAGAGTACGAACAGCTTGAAGTTCGTTACTATCATTAAGTTCGTAGTATTTCTTAAATGGCATTGCTATAAACTCACCTAAACTAACATAAATTCCTTTACTAATAGACTCTCTAGTTTCATTATATATACCGTCAAAGTGACCTAAACGATAACCAAAACGTTTTTGGAATCCAGGAACCAAGTGTTTATGGAACTGCATTAGTAAAGCTCCCCACCAAGATTGTTGTAATTGATTAGCACCAATCTTATCATAGATACCATGTATTTGATGATTAACTGATATAACCTTATTACGGAAAGCTGCAATATCATCATTAGTAAGACCACTGTCAGGTTTAAGAGTAGCAACACCGTTCTTCAAGATAAGACTTTCTCTAAAAGAAGGGTGATTCTCAAACTTAGTTCTTTCTTCTTTAGTATCTTCTTTATAGGTAGCTTTAAACTCTTCTCTTATCTCTTTAGGAACAGAGCGTAAGAAGTCAGTTATTATATCAGCTTTAAACTTAACATAACGTTCTTTCTCAATATATGATTCAAGCACTTTATCTCTGAATGTTTCATATTTAGTAACTAATTCAGGATTATTCTTACGAAGAACTTTAAGCAATGCTTCTTCTCTAAGTCCCATAGCAAACTGTTCAAATGACATTACTTTATTCTTACCATTAACAGCAACAACTCTATGAGAATGAAGCATAGCTAACAATGTAGCGTTCTGCATATAATGTTCACCTGCGGTTTGTTGGATAAACAACAGATTTTCTAATTTACCCATAGGATTGTTACCTTTACCATAACGTTCTGTTATCATATCAGATTCAATAACATTGAATAATCTAATAATAGCATTAGTTTCGTTATTAGTAGTTTCATTATAAGCATCAGCTAAATAACTACCTACATTCTGCATCCATTCGTTCTCACCTTTACGGAAGTCTTTGTATTTAAAGAATTGTCCGGCAGCCATTTCCATTTGTATCTGTGTCTTACCATATAATACGTTGGCAATACCACCAGTAACGTTTAACATCATAAACTTACTAGATACCATATTACGCATAACACGAGATACTTTAGAACGAGTACCTTCATCCATTTCAAATTCATTAAATACTAACTTACGAACTTGATTCTCAAAGTGCTTAACTATATTAGAATCATCACTTTTAGTTGTGCGTATTTCTTGTTTACCAGTAATTCTACTAAGTAATCTATTATCCATAAGTTTATCGTTAGGATTTCTCTTAATAATATCCATATTACGTAATTGATTACTAGTAATTTTAGCTAATCTAGCTATATCATTACGAGTATTAAAGTTATACATACTATCAATAAATGAATTAAGTCTTTCAAGAACATTAGGATTATTACGCTCTGCATTTTCCTGCGCCCTTTGCTTACGTAATTCATTATTCTTAGTTTGTGTTTCACGAACATAAGCTAGATATTCATCAATAGTTTCACCTTCTTGTTTCTCACGAATAGGAAGAAGTTTAATCTCTGATAAACTATGTAACATAGGAGCATTACTAAATCTCTTATATAGATTAAGCTCTATATCAGATTTATTAGGAGTATCATACCAACCATGACTGCGTTTAAAGTCTTGCCAATAATCAGTAAAACCTTGATGAGGTTGTTCAATAGCTTGATTAGGTAAATAACCACGATTAATATAAGCACGACTACGTTTATCTTTAACAAGACTATTAAGTAGATTATCTACTTCATTGTATAGTTGTTGTTGATAGTTATTCATTCCATAATATTTATCATTGCGATATTTATTAGTAGAAGGTTGTAACTTAACTTCATCATAGTTAGGATTCTTGTACTTGTCTTTAACTTTAGTTTCTAACCATTTATATTTAGGACTATATTCCATATTATTAGCTTCGTCCTTAACTATCATTTGTCTCCAAATAGCTAATGGTTCGTATTCTTTAGTAATAGGATTAAGCACATGATTCTCGTTATACCATTTATCAAATACTACTTTACCCATTTTGTTCATAGCCACATACATAGCTTCGTAGTATACAGTATTGATATAGCTTATATGCTCATCTAACCATTTTTGAGCTTGTTCTTCATTTGGCTTAACTCTACCAACAGCTGCTGCAAACATTTGCTCTTGATGTTTCTTTAAGTTAGCTATTTGCACTTCTGTAAACTTGGTGCCGTCAATAACACCTGTTTCATCATACTTACCGTATGCCATAGTACGAACAAAACTATCGAAAGGATTGCCAGCACGAGTATCCATATAAGCCTTCTTTAACTCATCTAAGAACTCACCTTTTAACTTATAGTCAGTATTAGCTTTAAGCCATTCAGCTGATTCTCGATAAGTTTCAGATGTTTCAGGGTATTGAAGTCCTTCAATAGCTTGTTTATAACGAATAGTAAAAGCATCCTTAGGTCTGTTCTCTTTATACTTATTATTAAGTTGACGACGAGACAATAGATAATTATTAACTGCATTAGCTTCATAATAATTCTCTTTATAATTACCGTCAACATCAATAACAGCACGCATTTCAGTAAGTTCACTTTGAATCTCGTTAAGACGTCTTTCATTTTGAACAGTAAGAGTACTATAATCATTGTCAATCATTGTACTTAATATATCTCCTTCTTCATGCAATAGCTTCATTAACTTAACATAAGTTTCAGGGTATTTATTAAGTAACTGGTTTGTATTGTAGTACTCTTGATACATCTCTTTAACGTATTCACGTTCTACATTATCTATTAAGAACTTCTCTAACTCATCTTTAGCTTTCTTATATATTAAACCGTCTCGACCGTTCGAGTCTTCGATTTGTGCCAGCTTTACAGCCTCTTTTAGCGACCTTAATTTTTCAGTGAATGTTTCATTATACGGCAGCAAAAGATTGCCATTTTCGTCCAAAATATCGTTCAGAGACACGTCTATACCGTTGTTTTTCGCGTCCTCAATGATAGTCGATATTGCTGAAGTAAACGCTATCTTTTTGTCTCTAGCTTCTATTTCACTAGCTCTTAACTGATTCATCATTTGTTTAAGAACTATTTGAACTATTGGTATATGTGTCTCTTGACTATCAGCTAACCAAAACTGGAAGAAGTTTTCATCTTCAAATGCTTCTGTAATACTAAGCATATTAGATTGTACACGAGGGTCACTAGAAAGACTAGTAATGTAACTATCGAAGTACATCTTAGTACTACGTTTAACTACATTATCTAAGTCTTTGATACGTTTGAACTTATCCTTAATCTGTTTAAGCATATCATTAGTTCTACGCAAACCTTCGATTTCTTCTTCTGTTTCACTTACAGTATAAGCCTCATCAATATTATAAGGTTGAATAGCTTCAATAATAGAATAGTCTTCTACAAATCTATTAATATCATCTAGGAACATTTCATAACGAGTACGTAATGTTTCATCTTCTAACATACGGTCGAATAACTTCTTATTAGTTATACTCCATTTCTCTCGAACTATCTTGTTACCATTTTCATCTAACTTATAAGTTCCGTCAGGATTAGTAACATAAGTAGTAAAGAAGTTATGTATATCAAATAAGAAATCATCAATACGTCTATTAGTATAACCATTGATAATCTTCAATGCTTGTTCACGTAAGTTATCATTTAACTTAGTAGCTGTATTAGAACGTAAATCAATAGCTGTAAATGAACGGAAAGCATCGTTTAATGCAGCTTCTTCTACATTAGCATTACTACGTTCAACACTTTCAATAACACGAGATATATAATCATTTATCTCTTTATCATTATCTATCAATGCAGATTCAAGTACATCTTCATTAATAAAGTTATTTTCTGTCTGAACACGAATAATGTTATTATTAGCAAATTTATCTAATCTAGCATTTTCTTTAACTACTTGAGTAATGGCATTACGTCTAGGGAATTGTAATTGACTAACACTATTAATAGTTACTTTCTTACTATACATATAGTCAGGAGTAAGACTAACAGATTTAGTAGTTACACGACCTAAGTTAGTAACAATATAAACATTACCTTCTTTTTCGTATCTAAAATATCCGCCAGCTCTAAAACCTGTATTATCTACAACAGTTTGGAGAACAGGAACAAAACCAATACCATTAACATTAACATCTTCAATAGTTTGATTAATGCTAGCTTTAAGTTGTGCATAATAAGGAGATTCAGAATTATCTGATTTCTTCTTTCTAAGTTGAACTTCATTAGCTTCTAATTTAGTCATAGCTAATTGTAATCTCTTAGCTGCAATATCAGCGTTATTATGGTCATTAATAAGTTTACGAATGTTACCATAATTCATATTAGGAGCAGCAACAATATAATTAGTAATACCTGCTGCTTCAAGAGATTCGATAGTATCGAGTATAACTTGATTATCAGTAGAAGCAATAATGTATCTACGAGAAGTATCAATACGTTGCTCCTTTATGGGGGAAGCCAAGACAGTACTATTAGGAAACGCTTCTTCTATTAATAAATTAGCACCAGCTTCAAATGCTTTAGGAAGAACTACAAACTTACGAATATCAGAGTTCATAGCTATATTAATAGAACTAATAAATGCAGGGTCATACTGATTAATAGAAACTTCTTCTAATATATCTAATGGAAGAAACATTCTATTATTATCAGGATTAATACTAACTTCTCCAATTTCATTCTGTTCTAATTGATTAGTAGGAAGCATATATACAACATCATTATCATATACTAGCTTATATAAACGTAGAACTTTATTATTATCATTAGTTTTAGCATAATAACGATATTTACGATTATTTTCACTACCAGTAATCATTTTACGTTCTTGTGCTTCTTTAAAACTAAGCACACCTACACCAAGTCTATTGAATACTATTTTATTAGATTCCTTATACTTCTTATTCTCAAATGTAAGTACATCAGGATTATTAGGATTAGTTCTAAAGAATAAGTCACGTAATTTTTCTATTTCATTATCATCATTACTAAGTCTTTCATAAGTTCCTGTTTCACTACCGTATTGAATCATACTATTAATAGCTTTGTCTGAATCATTAATAATATTAGTAGCTGTTGAAACTCCATTATCAGAATCAATACCAATATCCTGTCCATATAAAAGCTCAACAGGAATAATCTTACTAACTGTTCCGCCTTTAAACTTATAACCTTCTACTACCATAGAATATCTTATTAAGTCCATAGCTGTAAGTTTAACGAAAGGATTATTACTATGCCAAGCATTACGAAACATCTGATATTGAGATTCAGTAGATATAGTACTATCTATAATAGATATTCTATCATAACTATTACGACGACCTTTATACTCCACATTTAGATTTTTAAATAGATTATCATCCGAAGTATATCTTTGAATCAATACTACTTTATTTGCAGGAGACAACTTCATAAATGCTTCTATATTCTTTTCAGACATATCAGATATATTGAAACTACCTACTACATCAGTATAACCATATAATCTAGCACGAGTATTCTGTTGACTACTAATAAGATTTAGATTATAGCTAGGTATAAACTCGTTATCACTTCTAGTTATGAATCTGTTAGTATTAACAAAGTTAGACTGTGCTTGGCTCATATTAATAATGAAACTCTCTAACTGCTGAATAGTTTGAAGATTACGAACACCAAACTTATTTACTAGTTCACGGAACTGTGGTGTTTGAGTTTTAAATATTTCGCTATCACGAATAATCTTTTCAGTAGCTATACAACTATATTTCAATTGATAATATAAAGAAGGATATACTGATTCTGAATCATCTTGATTAATATCGTTAATAGTATTGAAACTAATCTTAGGATAAATAGCATCTATAAGATATTTATTACCTTCTTCTGTAACAGCTTTAAGAACAGGATTACCTTTCTTAGTACGAGTAATATTACTTTTTTTAATATCTGTAATACGATTAATTACATTGTCAATTTCATTAGCAGATTTACCAGCACCAAACTTATCACTAGTAATAACCATCATATTAGCATTGATTTGGTCACCTATCTCTTTGAAATATTCAAATGCTCTTAATGCTTTAATTTGATATATAAGATTATCAGCATTAGTAGAATCTATATTTTCTACATTATCTTTAAGATGTTCTCTTAATTCTGTTACTCGTATTCCTTCTTCAAGAAGTTCATCTTCGTTAATACTTATTCCTTTAGCTTCAAGCATTGACTTAATATCTTTAAGACGAGTTCTTTTAGTAATACTGTTTGCAGGAATACCGAGAGATTTAGCTAATCTTATATACATATCTCGTCTCAATCCTATAAGAGGATTAAATCCAGTTTCACCGAATACATTATCGTTAGCATTTTGTCTAGTAATAAGTTCGGTTATTACAGGTTGATTAACGAATAAGATAGAAGTTTCATAGTTTGCACCACAATCAACAATAGACTTATATACATCGAAAGTATATAAATCAACATTAGGTACACCACCTTCTTTTACACCGTCAAGAATAAGTGCAGTAGTTTCAGAAGAGTAAGGAGTAATTAAACGATTATCTATATTAAGATTATCGTAACTCCAACCTAATTGATTATGGTCTACCATTACTTCTTTTCCACTTCTAGTTACGTCTCTAAAACGTTTTCTTAATTTTGCTTGAGCGTCTTTGGCTTCTTTCTCTGTATTATATGTATATACAAACCTAAAACCACCATGAGCACCGTCAATAATAGTCTTAGCTTTATTACCAATAGAGGCAAAGTTGTCACGATTAACAGAAATAGCTTTAAGACGTGCACCGGACATATTAGCATCACGATACCAATTTTGAGCAATTACTGAATTAATATTACGATAAGTCTCTGATAAACCTTCAAAGATATTGCTCTTTGCAGCTTTAATATCTTCAAAGTTACTAGACGATAAGTTCTCACCAATAGATACTGGTAGATTCATTATATTAATAAATGTATCTACTATCTTATTGTTACGAGCATCACGAGTATTCTGTTGAGCTATTGTTAGTTGACTAAATTCTTCAAGAGACATAGCACCTACTATTTCGGCTCTTGCTTGAATAGTTTGTTCTAATCTAGCTCTACGAGTTTCATCAGCATAATCAATAGCTAATTGTTCAGCATTATCTTTTATATTTTGATAAAATTCTCTTTGCTCATTAATAATAGATTGAATATTACGATACTGTTGTGCAAACTTAGCAACACTATTATTATCTTTATATTCATTCTCATAGAAGCTCATTTTACTAACAATAGCATCTACTCTTTCGCCAAACTTTAATTCTTTTGATTTAAAAGTAACAGTAAGATTATCTTTTACTTCTCTTGGAAGTAATATCCATGTTTTGTCTGTTTCAGCTATTAAATCTCTAACTTGGTCAGTTAAGAATTTATCATATTCTTCATTAGCTTTAAGAACAGTTTCTCTTGCAGCTTTACGAGCTTCTTTAAATTCTTCTTTAGTAAATTCAGAACTAGTAGCTTTACGAGTTTCTTTATCTATTAAAGAATTTATATAACCAATATATCTACGATAAGTAGATACTTCGTCTTCTCCTTCTATATATTTGACTTTATGAGGTTTACCATTTTTATCAAAATAAGCAGTATGATAAATACCGTAGATACTATCAATATCGAAGTCAGCACCAGTTTGTAATACCCATTCATCAGGAACAACAATAGTAGAACCTTGAGATTCGTCTAACAAACCTACTACTTTCATAACAGCAATAGATTGTTTACCTTCTGTTGGAATACGATAACCAATCATAGTATCTAATCCAGCAGCTTGCAAATCTTCAATAGTTACTTCGTGTATAAGATTGCCTTCATTGTCATAAGTATTATAAGCCTTAACCATCCATTTAGGTAATAGTATTTCTACTATTTGACTTCCGTCTTTATGATAAGTAAGTTTACGTCCTAGACTATACCCATGCTTTTCTTCTACTTTTGATTGCATCAAATCTCTTAAATCTGTACGACTAGATAAAGCTGTCATACCAACATCTGATACTTGACTAGCATGAAATCCCGGAAGTACTTGTCGAGTAATACGATTAGTAAATATACTATTTACAATATTCTCTATCTTACTACGAACTAGATTAGTCCATGCTGGCATATAAGGCATACCAGTTTCAGGATTAATTTCAGCATATTTACGATAATTACTATCTAATCCTCTACGAGTTAGCTCATCTTTGATTAATGCTATAAATTGATTATTATCAATCTTAGCTTTACCATCTTCATATACTACGTTTCCTTTAGCATCAATACTAACTCCAATACGAGAAGCAGCATCTTTGAAACTATCTTGAATATTAGCTGTAAAGTTATCAAAGAAGTCTTTAATAAGAGATTGTCCTTCAGGAGTATTACCTATATTATCAATTAGTTTCTTAACTATCTGCAATCCAGCTTTATTCTCACCGTCCATGTGTTGTGGAATATCTTGCTGTGTATATAGATTAGAATACCAACCAGTTTTATACTTAGTTTGAATATCCAAGTTAAACTGTTTCAACCTTTCTTTAGAGGGGAATTTTCCATGAGCATCCCAAAACTCTAATACTCTATTAGTAGTAGCTTTTTCAGTAGTAGTAAAGTTAACCTGACCAATATTATTATCGGTCATATATTTAGCAAGTAAGCCAAGTTCACTATTACCTAAAAATCTAGGTATAAGTACAAATTCAGCATTTTTAATCTGAATAGGATTAGCTAATTTAGCATCATTATCTATTTCTAAGTCATAATAGAAGTTCTTTTGAACTTGTATTTTCTTAGATAATTCTCCTAACTTAACATTATCAATAGGTTTACTTTCATCATAAAGAGCTTCAATTAAGTCTTTATAATTATCATATTCGCCACGTAGATACATTCTACGAACAAATTCGTCTAAGGTTATGAGCGATTGAGCATCAGTTACTTCTGATTTATCTTTAGCAAACTGTTTAAGTACAAATGCTTCTGTCTCTTTAGATACTTTAGCTATCTTTAATTGTTTCTTTAAATCTTCAATAACTCCACCTTTGCTTTGAACATCTTCAAGAGTAATATATTTAAAACTACTATCTACACTAATAGTCTTATTAGGAGAAATTACTATATCTCCCAAATGCTTCTGTACATTGTATAAGTCATAACCTGCATAAGCTAATCCTCCGGCTTGATATTCTTTATTACGTTTAATTGTATCACGAGAATCTTTATAATATGCTTCATCTCCAAAGAACATATCATTAAGATTGTTATATTGAATCTCATAGTTAAGTACCATTTCTGCAATAAAAGCATTAAATGATTCTTGACTAGCGTTCTTATATCTATCTACAAACTCTTTATTAGAACTGTATTTAGCAACAGCTTCTTGTATTCTATAATTAATATAATTATCTATATAATTATAAACTGAATTACGAAGTTCACCAGTAAGCCTAATATTGTATTCTCCATTCTCGTCTTGTATCAATGATATTTCACTATTCTTTCCCCCATAAAGAAGTGAGAATACGTCACCTCCTTCAAACAGCCAATTCATATCTACCGTTTTAGCTGTCTCACTATTATACTTATTAAGGTTCTTAACTTTATCAATAAGTAGACTTCTAAACTTAAATACATTACCAGTAGGAACACCATTTGAATCAAGAATACCTTTACGATAATGATAATTAAGTCTAGCTTCAGATTTACGTAAATCTTTAAACTCGTCTTTTATCTTAGGCTTACCATTTTCATCTGATACAATAGTTACTACTCCATTCTCAACAGTTGTCTCAAATAAGAAGTTAATAGCTTGTGCCATTTCTGCAAGTTCTTTAGCATAAATATTAGCATAAGCTACATATATAGGATGTCCACGATTAATAGAGCCGTTAGCATTAAATAGTCCAGTATAATCTAACTTATAACTATTAAATACGAAAGTCTTAGGTGCATCAGAAGGTGTTTGAGTAAAGAACTTAGATTTCTTAACTCCTTTAGTCATCTCATAATTGTCACCATTATTAGCGTATTCATTCAGAGTAATAATATCCCATTCAAGAGCATTGATATCTTTATAAGATTTAGCCTTTCCTGTTACTTCGTTACTAACTCCGTTGTATAATTGTGCACCAAATTCACGATAATATTCAGTTAGTTCATAACCAGTATCTGTAAGACGAAGTAAACCTGGGACTATTTTTCCATTAGACAAAGTTTTCTCAATAAGAATATTACTATATCTGTATTGAGGAATATTAGTAAATTTAACTAAGTAATCACGTAGTTCGGTATTACTAACAGGATTATCATTATAACGATTATCGTTAATTCTTTCAAAGAACTTACTTATATAGTTGTTCTTTAAAATATCACTAACTAGATTGTTCTCTGCATTAATACTATTAAATTCAGAATCTACTATCTGATAATCTTTAAATCTATTAGATATACGATTGGCTATATTATTAGCATAACCGCCTTTGTATTGTAGTTGAGATTTATCAAAAGGAACTACCACATATTCTTCATTCTCTTTAGTTTTAGCATATTCACCTGCATAATAGATACGTTGTGCTTCATTATCTATCTTTAATAGATTAGTCGCCTTACCTACTACTTTATTAAACTCTAACAAATCATCGACAATAGAAGAGATATTAGAAAGTTGGTTATCACCGAAGTTACGAACGTAGTTAACAACACCCTGTCTATTGATGCCGAAGTTATACTTATTAAAAATTGCAGCAATTTGCTCTGTAATTTCTTGGATTTCATTTGTGTTAGAATTTTTTAGTGTAGATAATCTGTTTTTAAGTTCGTCTAATACGGCAATATCATTAGCCATAATAGAAGGATTGTGAATAAGTGAATCGAAACTATTAAGTATTTTGTTTTGTAGATTAAGTTTAGGAAAAGTATTACGATTCTTAGTAACCACATTAGAACCGTCTTGACTATAAACTACTTCATTACGTTCCCAAATAGATTGTTTTAGTTGAGTAAATATCTTATTTCTCATCTGAACATTAGCTTCGTCTTCTAGTAAACGTGCAGCATATTCTAAATGAGATACTTCTTTAAATCTTGCAGCAATAGTATGGAAACTTTCTACCATAGCTTCAACACTAGAGAAGTTACCATAGTTATTAATAGCTTTAAAAGAACTATCAAAGCCAGCACTTTCAGCCATGCCTGAATAAGTATTATTAGAAGTATCAGGCTGTTCATTTATAAAACTATTACTATTTGTTTTAGGTAAACGAGCAAACCATTCTTTTACTTCTTTGCTAACATTTTTATCTATATCTTTTCGTTGGTCAGATATTTCAGACCAATCAGCACGAAGAGCAGCAATAGTTTCTTGGTCATCTTGACGAGAGTTTTGTTCACTATCTTCTTTAACATCATCATTAGATTCAAAATCTTCATTAGTATCTATACCAAACTCTTTGCTAAGACTAACTACTTCCGGTGAGTTAATTACTATATCAAATAACTCATTACGATTATAATTACCGCCATCGTAAAGATTACGAATAATAGTACCTACATAAGCCTTTTGTTCTTGAGTAAGTTTCTTATCATTCTCTTTTAGATGTCTATTAAGATAAGTAATCATAGTCAGCTTTATAGCGGCTTGAGGACTTAACTCATTACCAGCTTTATCCTTTATTACTTCGTTTTCACCCTTACGTTTTTTATTAGCAAGAGCTTTACGAATACTTCCTTGACTCTTTAAATAAATAGTAGCAAGAATATTAATAGCGTGGTCTTCTTTCGCTATGTCATTACCAAATACACCAGTCCGTGAAGTACGAACGTTCTGAACATAATCTTTAGTATTGATAGTCTCTCTGTTATTATATGCTATTATAGCATTAACAGTATTAGTATCAATATTCTCATCATTGAAATCTCTACCAGTCTTTTCTTTATACCAATCACGAAAACTATTGTCTTCGATAGTAGCAAGGTATTCAGTAGACTTTCTAACATCATTATTAGTAAGCGGTAATAGCTTATCTAATTTAGGGTTACTAGGAATACAACTCATATACTTTATATTATTAATTAAGTTATTACTAACATTACCAAAGATAGCATTATTATCAATACTATCAAATAGATTCATTAGACGGACGAAAACCGCACGTTACGAAGGCAGACAGATGCCCGTAGACCGCAAATTCCTGCCGAATTTCGCATTTTATATACTGTCGTGATAGTAAGATAAGGAAAATATAAAAGTCCGACAGATGCGCCTAAAATGGCTCATTCTAAGGCTTTCTGCCGGACTTTCATCTCTAGGCTTATCTTACTTAACTACATACGAAACTAAGCTCACCAGTGTCAAACAAATGCGTCACAATAGCCTTTTGTCGATTATTCAATCCCTCAATCAGACTATCGAAATTATCGACTTGACGGTAGTTATCACTTATACTACTATCTAAATCTAAGTCTATATCAGGAATATCAAATACATCATCAGTAGGAATGCTAACATCTTCCTCTGCTCTATCAAAAGTATCGTCATGAGTAACAGTAGAAGTACTAGCTGTATCACTAGTTTCTAATCCAATAGTAGATAAACGATTACGAACTTCTCCAAGTAATGTATTATCTATTTGTCCTATTTTACCTATTAATTCTACTAAAGCATCTATTATTTTAGTAAATAGGTTATTTGATTCAGTAGTAGGATTAGAATCATACTTAATTCTAGCAAGTAATCTAGCGAATGTACGATTAGTAATAGCTTCAACTACAAACTCTTCAATAGCAACAGCTCTAGGTTTACCACTATTCAAGAACTCTCCATACTCATCTATCAAACGAGAATCTTGATTAATAAAGTTAGCAAACTTATCATATAAGTCTCCGAATGATTGTTCTATATTAGCACGTTCATCATTAAGTAGATAATGTACACCTTCGTGTATAAGAGTAAGTACTCTACGTTCAGGAGCAAGACTATCGAAACGATTACTAAGAGTAATAGTATTACCACCGGCAACTATTCCTGCAAATCTACCTTCATCACCTACTATTTCAATATCAGGATTAAGTTTAATACCAGCACTTTCTAATGCAGATATAATAGATAGTAGATTAGGATTATCAGTATTAGCTTGTGCAACTTCCATAAGAGTACCTATTTTAGGAGTACTGTCTTTACTAGCAAGTGGGTCAGGTACAACTACGGGAGACACAGTTTGTTGCTCCTTTATGGGGGAAACAGCGGCGTCAGCCGCGTTAGTACGACCAGTACTACGACTAGGATTCATAAGAGTAATATTACGATTATATACATCTCCTATATAATTAAAGTTACTAATGATATTACCTTTACTATCAGTAACATTACCTAAATCGGTAACTAGTACTCCGTCCTTAGCTACGAACTCTTCATAACTACTATAACCTGTATCCATCCATTCATCTTGAAGTATATTAGGTATCTTAGCTTGTAGTTTACCGTCTACCATTCTAAATAAATTAGATTCACCACGAATAGCTGAATTAATAACATTACGAGTAAGTGTAGCATATACTCCTTCCATCATAGTACTAAAGTTACCATGATTATTAGTAGGAACAAAACCATTAGGCATACGAGCCATAAGTCTTCTAGGTTTAGTTTCACCCGGTATAGCAAATGCTACATTTCTATCAGCAACATTAAAGTAAATAGTAGCTCCAATCTTATTAAGAGGACGAAATGCACGACCTACAACTTCATAACCATAAAGAGCTTTTTGCTTACCTACATATTTAGATATTTCATCTAATAGTTGTTGATGTAAATCAGTATTTCCTTGTAGAGTAGCATCTACTAATGAATGGAATAATTTATCTAATCCTTCGTTAAACCTTTTAGTATATTCAGTAGTTTCTGTTTCACTATTACTCATAGTATTCTCACGACTAGTAACAGCGATAAGTCTACCTTCTGAATCTTTAATAGTCATACCAACCACACCTCTAGGAATACGACTAGCGGCAATAATACTATTAGATTTAATATCAGCAACTCCTCCGTCAACTCCTACTACTAGACGATAACCGTCAGTAGCTTCACTAGTAGCTACATCTCCAAACTTACGATATATAGGATTACCTTGTTTATCTCTAGCATAAATAACACTACCTGAACTTGTACGACCAACAACTAGACGTTTCTTCTTAGACTTAGTATTACTAATAGAGGACTTTAAGTTATTAATGTCAGTATAAGACTTCTTGAGTTTATTCATCCAATTAGTCAACGATTCATTAACAATGGTACTAAAGTTAGACTGATTAACATTAAGAGCGTTATTAAAGAATATGATATTATTAAGATGTTTAATCCTATCTAATAGATTAGTTTGAGTATCACCGAATAAACTAGTTAAATTCTGCCAGTGACCATTCTCTTGTAGAGCATTAAGCTGATGTCCGAATGTTCCTTCAACTTCAGGATTATTACGAACACGATACAAACGACGTATATTATTAAGCAGTTGTACAAATTCTTTAGCACTAGGTTCTTCACTAGCAATAATAGATTGAAGTTGAGTTATGAAATCTATACTATCGTTTCTAACAGTATATCTCCAACCTTGATTCATAACTTCTACATTACCGTTATTATAACCAATCTTAGGAAACTCACCTATTTTAATTCCACGAGACTTAACAATAAGATTACCGTTTTCATCTAGTTCTACATTTACTGTATCATTAGTCTTCAACTGACCGATACGAGAGTAAACCTTACTATCATTTAAATTAACTAAATTAAAGAAGTAACCATTATCTTTAGTATTCTGTTTATTCTCTGCAACAGCTTTATCTAAAGTCTTACTTGCTTCTTGTATAATATCAGAAGGAGTTTTAATCTCTTCATCAACATTAACTATCTTACCATCTACTATTTGACGATTAGCTAGAATCTTAATATCATTATACAAACTAACAGCTCTAGGATTTAACTGTTGTAGATAAACCATCATATCATTAAGACTAGTAAATGTCTTACCTTCTATCTGATTACCTTGTATTTGATTATATAAATCTATAATTAAATTTATCTCTTCTATACGTTGGCGTTGACCTTCTAAGTCATTATCAGATATAGATGATTCAAGAACGTTAGTATCAGCAGGAGCAGATTCATCAGATTTACTAGTATCTACGTAAGTAACATCTCCGATAGCAATAGCGGCATTTAGTTCATCGATAGTAACATCAGCAATAATATTACCTTTAGCATCCATTCCATCAATACTAACATTGCCAAATTTACTAACACGTACGTCTATTGCACTTACTTTAACTGGTTTTCTACTAACATCTCCTAAACTAGCAAAAGGCTTTACTATTGTAAATTCTAAGTTATTAATATTAGCTTTATTTATAACACCTGAACTAGCTTTAGATACTACTTTATCTAATGTCTCTTTTAACTTCTTCTCTTTAGCAGTCTTTGGTTTAGGTTTTGGAATAGGCTTAACCTCTGGTTCTTCTTGCCTCGTCGCTTCGCTCCTCGCTTCCCCCATAGAGGAGTCTTGTTGCTGATTATTCCCATTCTGTTGCTGTGTCTGACTTTGTGCAGCAAGACTATTTCTTCTCTTAGTAATAGCTTCTCTTAAAGATGCTATATCTTTCTTACCATTCTCTGAATTAGATAGAATACTAACAGCATTAGATAAACTCTTATTACTAGTATCTTGAGATTCTTCTTCTGTAAACGCATTATCTAGTGCTTTATCTAACTTAGCAAGTTCTTCTTCGGTAGCTACATTAACGAAATCATTAAGATTCTTTTTTGCAGACTTAACTAACTTCTTAGCCGCTTCTTCGTACTCTTTCTTACGAGTATCTTCAAACTCTTTAGCTTGTTCATTAGTAGTAATAATATTAGAACGATAGTTATCTCTACGAATTTCATCGAGAAGTATCTGTCCCATATTATCCATGTACTCTGAATTAATAGCACGAACTTGTTCAGATAAACTTCCTAGATTAAAGTCTTTACCTGCTTGTTTAAACAGAGCTACATCATTTTCATCTAATTCTTCTATCTGTTTCTTAATAAGCGCATTTTGTTCTTGACTACCTTCTATTCCAAGAGCTATATTTTCTACACTACGAACATTATCTAAGAATAAACTTTCCATAGAACTTAAACCTCTACGTAAGTCATTAACTTTAGATTCTATTATCTTAGATATATCTAAGTATTGACTAGCTTGTGCTTTATCCAAAGGATTATTACTATTCTTTAGACTATTATAAGTAGACATTACTTCGCGACGATACTGTTCTAATATACCTAACTGCATACGGTTCTTAGCCATTGGGTCAAGAATCTCATTAATAGCAGGAATAGTATTCTCTAATTGAGATTGAATAGTATTAAGTCTTTCTATTCGTTTATTTAGTAAGTCAGCTTCTTGTGCATTAACTATATTTTCTGATATAGCTACATCTAATAGAGCATCATCTATATTAGCACTACGCAATGCACTAGAATAGTTAACATATCTATTAAGAACAGTACGCATAGTTTTCTTTATAGATTGAGTATCTCTATCATATTCTGCTTCATCAGCAAGACCTGCATCTACTAGCTTTTTCTTTAGTCTAGGGTCTTCAATATAATCTTCGAGTAACTCATAGTTACCGGAACGAATAGCATTTAAAGTAAGAGTAGTTATGAACTTCTCTTTAGCAGCAGCACGTAAATCTTCTTGTTCTTCGGGACTAACTTTACTATAACGAGTAGTACCTATTGTTGGGTCTTGACTAATAGTTCCATCATCAAGATAAGTGATAGGATTACCTTTAGCATCACGTTCTATCTGAAACGGATTCTCACCATTTTCGATAATCTTCATCTGACGAGCATATTCATTGAATACTTGCTCACGACCATTGATTTCAGCAATACGTTGTTTCTCTTCTACATTACCACCTTTACGATTATTAATAGCTGACATAGTACCACCGAAAGTAATACCTCCAATAACTCCCCATAATGCAGAATTATATAATTGAGGATTCTGTAAATACTTCTCTATTCTATCCATAGATACAGCACCATTATATTGTTCAGCTTGACCTAACAAATAACGACCGTATAAAGTACCTTCTTCTTGACCTACAAAGTTAATAGCTTCTTCGACACCTTCGGATAATTCATATAATAGAAGATTCTCACTAGAATTAATAAATCTATTTATCTTACCTGCAAAATCTTTAATCGTTCCTTTTGCTGCTTGACCTAATGTTTGGCTAGCAGATTCCATACCGGTAGAAGCTATTCTATCGAGAGCTTGATTCTGTGAATAACGAATACGAGGAGTAATAGCACGATTAACTTGACCTAATGCTTTATTAACTGCACGTAATTGCATATAATCAAAGAACACATTACCTGCATTATATCCAAAGTTTCGCATAGCTGCTTTATCTGCAACTATAAGAGCGGCTTCTTCTTTAGTTCTTTCTTTAGCTTCATTAGCAATATCAGGATTATTATCTAACCAAGTTTGAAATTCTTCATCAGACATTCCTGTAAATAACGACAATGCTTCTCCTTCTATTTGTTCCGCAACTCCACGAGCTTCTTGATAGTTCTCACCAAGACGCATACCAATAGCAGTAATACCATCTTTAGCGATAAGTTTTAACTTATTAGCACGATACACATTATCTAATTTAGTAGCTTTCTTAGCCCAATTCATTGCACGACTTACTTTAGAACTATTACGTCCTAATGCTGCAACACCTTTACCAACAGCTCCAACTCCTTTAGTTAATAAAATACCAGGAATCATTAAAGATAGAGAACTGGCAATACTTGGAACTTGACTAAAGAACCAACCTGAAAAATCATTCATATCAAATGCTTTATCAGGATTCTCACGATATATAGGAAATAAATCATCACGAACATAATCAGATATAGCATCGCCTGCTCTAGTAATAGGATTACTAAATGGTTTATCGTCCCATAATCCAGCAGTAGCTAAATCTACTAACATACCAATACCACCAACAGTATCTCCTATAACTGTTCCAATAGTTTGACCTAATGCGTTACCTGCTTGTTTCCAAGCCGATTGATTCTTAGCACGAAGAGTTTCTAATTCTTCTCTACTTTGATAACGATTAGGTTCAGCACCATACTTAGCTAAAGAATGATAATCTTCCTCTGTTCCAGTAAAGACTTCTTTACCACTAAGATTACGAAACATGAAGTCGCCTTGTGCAGCTACATCAGGTTTGTATTTAGTAACAGTAGGAGCTTCTTTAGCCATATTAACAGAATTAGCCCCACTGTCTAGTGGAGCTTTTTCTACTGATATATCATCAAATATATTTGGCATAACTTAGTTCATTAAATCGTTCATTTGATTAAGTATCACTTGACTAGGGGATTCACCAGTAAGTCCTGAATACATTCTATTAAAGAACTGGAATACTTGTCTCTTAGTATCAATATCTAGTTCTCTAAGATTACCAGTAGCACCTGCCATAATCATAGCTTTCTGCATAAGAGGACGAGCAATAACTTGCTGCTCCTCTATGGGGGAATTTGCAATAGAACCATTTCTTGCACTAATAAGATTTATATCCTCTTTAACAGGAGCAAGAATAGCATTAGCTTGATTATTCTGAAACATACGTTGAAATAACTCACCTTCTGTAATCTTAATTACCGGTTCATCATTAGCGTCTAATATCTGATAAAAACTACCACCATCGGTAACAGCAGAATATGTTCCATCTCCAAATTCAGCATCAGATAAACGATAATTCCTTTTAAGTGCGTTATTATACTTAATAGAATTAAGAGTGTCCATTGCTTTAACAGCAGGTAGAGATTTGAATCTTTCTATTTCATCATTAATGATAGCACCTGTAATCATGTAATCTCCAGCTACTGCATTTTGTATTCTCTCTTCCATTTCAGAATCAGGATTCTTAGCACTATTTTTTCCAGTCTTAGGAGTATAAGGAATATTTAAGAATACTCCGTATTCCCCCGTAGAAGAGGATGAGCACCAGCCATTATTAACGTTTTTCTTCTTAACTTGTGCTTGAATAGTTTGCATAATAGCATCACGTTCTCTACTATCTTCAACAGGTTCAAGAACTCCTTCGGCATTACGTTTCTTAATAACAATACTTCCAGGATTAGCAATACTAATCATATTCATTACTCTTTCATTGTAGTTCTTTAATTGGTCATCTTCAAATCCTTGACCAGTAGCAACTATATGAGGAGGTAAATCAAATACATTAACATCAACATAACTAGGTGGTAATGATTTAGATATACGTTTAGTTGCAGCATTAGACATTTGTGCAGCTTTTTCATATACGTAAGCAGGAGAATCTTTAGTACTCTTAGCAGTAGTTATTTCACCTCGTCCTATTGCTCTAAAACCTGCAATACCCATAGTAGTAGTTAAACTACCATATACTTTATTTCCATAGAAAACTTCATCGTTTCTAGTAAATTTTTCAGGAGCATTATTACCAGTAGTAAATCCTACGGGACTAAGTTTAAGAACATCTGCTATTTCAGGAGCTAAACGAATATAAGCATCTTTACTAATACGAATATATTCTTTATCTCCTATTTTACTAAACGACACATCTTGATTAGTCAATCCCATATCTGTTCTAAGTTTAGATATAATAGCAGCTTTGCTACTATCGTTAAGAGGATTTACTAAAACTGTATCGAAGCTATTGCCTTTAGAATCAGTAAATAACTTATTCATTCTATTAGCATATTCTAGTTGCATAGGATTATTAGTATCTGCCATATCTCCGTTACTTAATCTCTTACCTAAGAACTCTGAAGCATATTGTTCTTCTTGTGTAAGATGTCCTTTCATTGCATCTAAACGATTATTAGCATTAGCTATTCCTCTATAATAAGTATTAGCTTCATCTAATAATTGTTTCTTAGCAGCATCAGATAAAGTAACATTATTAGCAATACCTGAACGTAGTTTACTATATGCCTCATCTAAAGGAAGAGATTTAGATATTCCATAAGAAGAAAACATATTAGATAATTGACCATTAAGAGTATTTAATTGAGATTGTACTTTAGCAGGAGTATCAGGTTCTACTTTTTCTTTACCACCAATAGTAGCTAAAGAAAGAAGTAAATCAGGTTCTTTACCAGTCTTAGGTTTAGCAGAATTTTTACGAGCAGCAGCTAATAGATTAAATCCTAATTCAGGATTAATTCTACTTTCAACTCTACGATAAGCAGAAGCAGCATATCTAGGAGCAAATAGGTTCTCTTCAAATTCTCTCTGTGACATAATAGTTCCGTCAGGCTTAGTAACAAGATTATTCTTATTTCCCTTATTAGCTTTCCAAACATTTACTTTATAGTCTTGTTCTAGAGAAGCACGAGCACCCGGAGTTTCATTTAAAGCAGATTCAAATGCAGCACGAATCTTATCTGCTGATAGTTGTTGAATACCACTAGCTGTTTTAAGATAAGGAATATCACCAGCAGCAATATTACCTTGACCATCTTTAAGATTACCTTCTGCATCTCCCCATACTAATTGTTCGCCAGAACTAGAATCAACACCAACAGTAGATAATACTTTCTGATATAAAGTATTATAATCTACTTGTTCAACAGGACGATAATTAGGTTGGAATTGATTACCACCTATTACTTTACCTGTTTCATCTGTTTGGTCTTGATAATTATATTTGTTCTGTTCCAATGTATAAGCCTTAACATCTCCATCATAAGCATTACTATTAGTAACTTCATCTTGGAACTTTTTAAACTCTTGTTGATAACGTTCACGACCAATAAGACCTGGATTACTAGCTACTTCTCCTGCTAATCTTTTAGCAGCAGTTAAAGCAGTGGCATAACTTCCGTCTTGTGCACTAGCTTCTATTTGAGCATTAATATCTCTTGAATAGTTATCGAGCCATTCATTTTCAGCTTCATTTAATTGCTTATTAGCAAGAAATGTTTTAATCTGATTACTAGTTTCAATAGCAGTATCATGTTTCTGTTGAAGAGTATTTAACGTACTATTGTAAACATCTAAAGGAGCGGCAACCCGCTCCCTCTTTTGATAACCTGCTGTTTTAATATCTATCGGCATAGTTATAGTATTTATAATTAAGCAATCTTTTTCTTACCACCACATCTGAATAAAGTACTTCGTATATTACCTAGTCTACTTTTATTCTTATCCATTAGTTTTAAGAACAATTCCATTTGTTCAGGATTAGCGGACATCATAGCCGCAGTAGCATTTTCTTCTGAACGTTTCTTATCTACACCTAACTGATAATCTCTAACTCCACTAGTAATACCTTCAATCATTTGTGTACGATTATTAGCAGTAGCTTGAATTTTATCATTAGCAGTTTGAGTGGCAGATATAGAATTAAATCTATTAGCTTCATTAATCTGTTGAGCATTTGAAGAAGCTACTTGTTGACGATTTATTGCGTCTTGATTTTGCAATTGAGTTTCAAGATTTTCTTTCTCGCCTCTTAATCTACTTCTTTGACTTAAAGCATTATTAGATATTCTTTGTTGTCTAGCAACACTAGCTACTGAACTAGCAGTATTTCCTTCAACCAATCTGTTTTGACTAAGTTCAGATTCTCTAACATCTGATAGTTGAGGATTTATATTAACGCTAGTTTTAAGTTTAGCAGGAGCAATTAATTGAGGAGTAGGAACTTGTGGAGCAGAAGTTTTATCTATACTACCTTTGTTAAGTAATCCACTAATTAAAGTTCCAACAGCTCCAATTCCTGAACTAATAGCTTCTCCTTTATCTATTCCTTTAAATAGATTAAAACCTTTACTTCCATTATTAGAAGATAAATTCATAGGCTTAATACTAGAAGCACTAGGATTAATAATCTTTGCCCCAGCAGTAATTCCAGCAGAAGGAACATTTTGATTAAGAGCTAACAATCTACGATTAGCACCAGTCAAACTTCCAAAAGTTCCTAATGTAGCTTTCTTATTTTTCAATTCAGGATATTTCTTATATACTTTAGCTTTTACATCAGAGCGACCATGTAAACCTGCTAACCTAAGAGCATCGCGAGCATCAGCTTTAGTTGGAATCGGATAACTACGTCCGCCACCTGCAAAATCATTTGACTTAACACTAGGATAAGGTTTCTTATCTGAACCGTAATCTTTCTTACGAGATAAACCACCTAGTTTCTTTTTACCAGTTATTGTTCTCATATTTCTTTTCTTTTTAGTACCATCATCATTAAGACCATTTCTATCTTTAAATGATTCTTGCGCATTAAATACTTTAGAAGGTTCAACACCTTTCTGAACTAATTCAGCAGGACTATTACCGTTAAGTATAGGTTGAGCACTAAACACTTTAAGTTGTTTAGGAGTAATCTGAACTACTTCATCTCCTTCTGCTTCAATACTGTTCTTACCTTTACCGATTATAATACCACCAGTATTATGTTTACGTCCTTTAAGAAGAAACGAATCTTTCTTAATAGGAATAGCAGTACCTCCTTCGGCAATCAAAGGAGCAGCTCCTTTACGGGGGATATTTCCACCATTTCTCATTAACTGATTTCTAATATTCTTATAAACATTAGCATCATTTTCAGCATTTTCAGTCATATAGGAAGCCTGTTGTTGAGCAGCTTGTAACTTTGCTTGACGTTCTTGTTCTAGTCTAGCAGCTTCTTCTGCTTTTCGCCTTTTAGCGCCTCCAATAATACCGCCAATAAGTTGAGTACCAACAGATATAGCAGCACCAATAAATGCTTTAGGTCGTCGATTATTAATTGTTCTCATTCTCTGTATTTATTAACATAACATTCAATATTACTTAGACTAACTTTAGAATTAGTTTCATGAATAATAAAACGAATACCAATATATTTACCATTGATAAGACTGTCGCTAGCCTTATAATTCTTACTTATCGTTATTCTATCTTCTTCTCCATCCATTATACTAAAGTTATATTTTCCAGTTAACCTATTTATAGGTTCTTGCAATTCAACTGTATTAATTAGATTACGGAAGTAATTAAAGTTCCATTTACCATGTTCATAATATGCTTTAGTAAGATTAGGAACATTACGTTCTTCATTACTAATATTCCATTCGGACGATATACATGAGTTTGTAAATATAAGAATTTTATCTCCACTATAATTAATATTACTAGAATTTTTTATAGCATAACAAATATAATTAAGTAACTTAATTGTTTCAAACTCTAAGTTAAATATTATATCTATTACAGCACAACCGACATTCTTATCACCTAGATAAAATATATTCTTAGATTCAGGAATTGTACAATTCCCATAATCAAGAAAAGTATTTACTTTTATATTACCTAATCTATATACATAATTAAGAGCATTATCATTAGTTAAATATAACTCTGTCTTAGTATTAAAATACTTACCCGAATAATTATGAATACTTATCCAACTACTTGTAATAAAGGAATAAGATAAAGTTATAATCTGATTTTCCCCCGTAAAGGAGCAAATTAGTCTGTTATTCTCTTTATCCATTCCCATATCAATAATAGTATCTTCGGTTACATAATTATCTATAATACTTTGAATACCATCGGTAATATCATTAAGTTGTTTATCATCGAATCTATATATTCTTCGTTTACTTTTATCAAAGAATATATAACCAGTTTCATTACAAGTAAAGGCATTATAATCTTGTAAACCGCCATATCCTTTTTCACTAGTAAATACTTCTTGATATTCAGTATCAAAAGCATCAGGCATATACATTTGAACGTCTTTATCTTTAGTAGCAAGAGTACTATCTCTATTAAAGATAAACATCGAATGTTCACAATGAGCAATAAGATAAATACCTATTCCAAGTATATTAATTATGTCTCCTTTATTTTCACTTATTACTTTATATCCATCAGCCGGAAATTGTCTCCAAGCATTAGCAGTTGATTCAGATTGTAAAACATTACTTCTACGAATAAATTTACCATAAGTAGTTATCTGATTACTAACTGCATTTGGATTATAAGCGTTTAAGTTAGGTCTAGCATAATCGTAATACATAGAAGCTATTTCATATAAATCAAATAATGTTGCGGCAGTTAATTGCTTATTACCAATATTTTTAATAACACCTGAACTAGTATAAGTAAAATAAACTTCAGGAACATTATTCTTCATTATCTTAGCAGAAGGAAGATAAGGAGTTTGTTTATAAAATTCTACTGCGTTTATATGAAGATTATCACGAGTATTAGCAGAAGGATTTAAGTTATCTATATATCTCCTATAAAATCTTTCATCTTGTAAAGAATCATCCCCAAATCTAGGACACCAATCTCCAACAAACTTAACACCACCACTATCAAATATGATAACTGATTGTAGGGATACAAATCCTGTAACATTTTGTTTTTGTAGATTATCTCCATACATATACTTTCCAGTAGGAGTAATTTCTCCATTAATATATTTAGTTTGTCCTAAACGAATTAATTTAACTCCTTCTTTCTTAATATATATTTCTTGACTTACATAAAGTAATCTTCCAATAGTAGTTAATTTTCTAGCACTCCCATCATCCATAACATTAACAGTTACAGGAGTTATTGCTTTTCCAACGGAAGGAAAAGTAAGTTTATAATATTGTCCCCCTGTATTACTTATAATACTTGCAGATACTCCCATATTATAAGTATTTTCTATATTATAATACGGGTCTGTATTTACTATATTAGCTATTTTATTAGAACCCGGAAAACAATTCTTAGCAATATATTTAGCAGCCCATCTTTCATTAGCACTTTGAGCATCACGATTCATAAAACTAAATACTCCTAAATCAACAAATACATTAGGAGTAGCACTTTTCTTTAATACATATATATCATCAGAATAAAACTGATAACTATATCCATAAGGAGTAACACTATTAAAACTACTTTGAAGTTTACTATTAGTATCAGTTCCTATTGCAATATCTCTATGTTGGTCAACAATACCATCACATATAAGAATACTTTGTATTTCTTCATAACTTATAAAGAAACCTACAAAACCTTCATACATAGGAACTTCTCTAAAAGTAAAGTTTCCTTTAATCTTATGAGGAGTTCTAAATAATCTATCTCCATTATTATTAGTATAAGGACAACAGAATATCATATTCCAATACGGACTAGCGTGAGTAGTATTACCATTAGTAAATCTTGGGTCAAGATTAAACCAATAATAATCTATTTTAGCTTTTTCTGCCATATCTATAAGTCCTAGTTTATCCTTAATAGTAGAAGAATAATAACCGGGATAATCTATCTTAGCTTGTTCGATTGCAGCTTTTACATCAGATACCTTAGTATCATCATAACAATCAAACATAATATCAACATCTTTATTTGTTGAAGTATTATAATATCTTCCTATAACTATTTGAACAGGTATTTTCTCCCATGTGCCATCGTCTTTTTTATGACGATAATTATTATTTTCAATTACTATACCTTCTGTATAACTACCATCAGGACGAACATAATGAATATAGAATCTGTATACTTCATCTTCTATTGGTTTACCTACATTTAAAACATATCCATCATTTAATCTATTTCCATAGTAATCTTCTTCCATACATACTCCAACAGCAATACTACTAGTATCAATATTGGAAATATCTAACTTACGAGTTTCTTCTTTATAATTAGCAACATATAATCTATTATTATAGTTACACATTGTTTTTACATTATAAAGATTGAAGTTATTAGCGGATATTAAAACTTCATCTACTGAAATAGATTCTTTACTACTACGATTTCCTGATATTCTATAAGTACCTGATTCGTTAAATGAATAAGAACCTAAATTAAATGCTTCTTTTCCATCTTTATAAGTACATATATAAGCTATTTGGAAAGATTTAAAAGTATTTCCACTTTTATTATCTATATTTAAAGTAGCAAATATAGAATTAGCGATGTATTCAATATCTTCTCTTGCATAGTCTCTAATATCATAAGTAGAAGTAGTATTACTAGGTCCTTGAAGAGTTACAGAAGATATTATATTACTAGTTAGACTAGGAGATAGATAAATAACTACTCCTAAATCTTTCCAACTACTAAATTCATTATCACTAATTTCAAATCTTATAAATAATAAATAAGTTCCATTTCTCATTCTACCACCATATTCTTGACCGTAATCAACAACAGTAGTTTGAGGAATATCAGGATTTAAAGTAAATATATTATCAGAACCTAAATTAGCATTATTAAGATTAATAACTTTAAGAGGAACATCTTCTCTAGGATTACGTTCACTAATAGCTATTATTAAATCACCTCGAACATTATAAGTATAAGTTCCAAATACTTCTCCGCCATACCATTTCCAAGATGTTTCAATTAAAGATAATTCTTTATTATCTTCATTATAACGATATATCTTATTACTAGCAGTAAATATGACAAGTTCTTTAGCACAAGGAATAATACCTACTATCTTTTCGTTTTCATCTAAAGTAACAATAGTTTCTAAAGACTGTTCATTCTGAATAGAATTACCATCTTTAGAAACTATGACATTTACAGCATGGGTAATAGAACCATTCTTTATAAATTCTAACCCATCATCTTTATTTAATTCTTTAACTATTTCCATTAGTCTCTAGGTCTAAATGTTGAATTATAAAAGAATGACGACCAACCTTTATAAGCATTATCATCTTGATTTTCATTAATAACAGAAGCTCTAGCTCTGTCACGAGAATCTCTCCATAACAAATATGGATTAACTGGCATAGCACCTTGTAAAGAATAGACCTGATGTTTAATTCCTCTACTTAGTAACTTCCACATACAGAACCATTCAAGTGCTTCAATAAGTTTACCGTTATTAGGAATAACAGGTATATTACAATGAAACGTATCACTATATACAGTCTTAACTGTAAGATAGGATACGGTAACAATATCAGCATCAAAGTTTAATTGGATTGCATTAGCATCCCGAAGATACACGTAATTCTTTCCTTCGTAACCTTCGGGGTCAATCTCAACAGTACGCTTACTTTCACGTTCTCTAGCTCTTTCTCTGTCTTGAACGAAATGCTCGGTAGTACCGGAAGAGCAAGAACATTTACCTTTCTTTAAGGGGGAAATCTCGCAACCCTCAACATAAACTTTAAAAGCATTCATACAACATGGGAAATAAGCAACTCTATCAACAACATTAATAGTAGTTTCTTTTTCTTCATATTGAAGAATACCCATTTCGTTCATAGCATCTATACACCAAGCACCCACTCTAGGTATATAATCACTATTCATAATATTGAAATCATTATCAAGTCTTGCGATAATAGTTTCTACGGAAGATAGCTCTTTGTTCATTATTTCTAATATATTTTATAGTGTAACTTGGGTCAAACTTATTAATTAAAGAAAGACGATTATTAATATCAGTATCGACATTAATAATATCTTCAACAGTCTTACATTCAGATAGTATATCATCGTTACTACGTTTCATATGAAGATTTGTTCCATAGAATTTAAATAATGGTCTATTCTTAATTGTACCATCAATCATAAGTAACTTACAATAATAAGGATTATCAAGATACTCCACATATTTAATTCCTTCGTATTTCTCACCTCTTAGTAAGGCTGCTGCATGGTCTTTCTTATTATAAGGAATAAGTCCTTGTGCAAGAAGATTTCTTTTGTTTAGTTCTGTTTTATAATAGTCAATTACTTTTTTGAACTTAACAACTTTTCCATCAGCAGTGGTAAAACTATCTCTAACTATAACTCTTTCTATGATAAGACAACCAAGTCTCTTTTCAAACTTATAAACTTTTCCTCTTAGAACTTCTTTAGATACTTCTCTAAAGAATAACTTGCAATAGGCTTCGTATTGAGGACGAGTAATGTTCTTACGATGTTTAATTCTCTGTTGTCTTATCTCATATTCTTTTATTTTACGAAGTACTCTAAAGTATTGTTTTAAGTTACGATATATATTACCGTATCTTAATTGTTTAGAAGAATCGAATTTGACGAATTTAGTATCTATTGCTGTCTCCATCTTTCTATCAACATCTAGTTCGTCAGTATTCCATTCCCAATAGTTATAGACACATACATCAAATATAGCTTCAATAGCATTTCTATTCTGTTCAATAGAATATTTGATTTTATATAATAAAGATTTGTATCTAGCTATTTTTTCGGACACGAGAACATAATCCTCTTCGGCTGTCTTTATAAAACTAGTATACATATTTCTGTGGTCGTATCTTTCACCGCTAGCCATAATTATACTTCTATTTGTTGTTTATTTATATCATCCTTAACTGGGACTTCATTAGTTACTCTCTCTACATTAAGTAGATTACGTTTATAGATTACATCTTTGATTCTTTCTACCATATCTTCGGGAATGATAAACTCATCATCATTATCGAAGTTAGATTCAATTCTTTCTGTTGTTTCAACAGGTATTTCATTAGGTATTTCAAAAGGCGATTCAATAACAATATGTCCTAGCGGTTCAATCAAAGGATTACCATTGCTATTAATATATAGATAACCATTGATATAATCATAACTTAGACTAGTACACATTCCTGGTAATGCTTTATAAAATTGAGCATTTGCTTCTTTAATAAAAGGAATAGCCATATTATCATAACCAACAGTACGAACACTAACAAAAGGAAGATTATTATCAAGACGAACTGGTCTAGGTATTCTAGTCTTGCTTCTTTTAACTTTATACTTCGTACTTACAAGACTTTGAAATATATCTCCGTCAGGAACATTAATAAGACTTATCCTATATCTCTGCATTAATATCTTATCGACATTAGCATGACGCTCATAAGTCTGTCTTATCTGTTCATTGAATGTATGAATAACCGCACTACGAATAGTTTGTCTCGTAGTAAAGTTATTAGGCTGATGAATAGCATGAGCTATTTCAGATACAATTTGATTTAATGAAGCCATATTACTTTTGTTTTTGAATTAGTATTATAACAAATATAGTTATTATATTGGTATTAACAAGACTTTTATTAATAATTTTGATTCAACACTATTATCTAGCTTACTATCTAGCTTACAAGCGTTCGCATTGTAAACATTTTTATACACGTGACGCATTTTAAGACCCGTGGTGGCACGCAATACTGTCGGATAATAGTAAGTTAAGGAAAGGTACTAAAGTCCTATGGTGAGCTTCTATGAAAGCGTAGGAAGGTGGGACATACTTTTTATTCCCCCATAAAGGAGCGTGTATACTATGAGAGCCGACCATTGCTAGCCGACTCTCACTTACTACTCTCACTAATAGTACTTACTTTGGATATTGATTAGGTTCATTATCTTCAAGTTCTATAAACTTTCGATAGTCTATATTGAAGAACGCCAATATTGGCTTCATAATCCAGCTCCAAAATACGAAGCTAAGAATAATAGAATTAAGTACTACCTTAACATCACCTAACTTTAATGAGAAGTATATTATTCCCATTAATACAGCACATACAAGAGTTATCACTCTTTTATTCCAAGTACTTACTACTTTATCTCCATTAAGTTTGTCAACTAGTTTAATTACTAGATATGCTAGTACATTAACACAGATAACAAATGCGAAATCGAAACTAGTAGCAGTAGTACGTAGAATCTCATTAAGTATATTCCCGAAGTCCATATTACAATAAGAATAATAGAGTACCTAGGATAACACTTAATAGCACACCTGCTATCTTTACATAAGATACAACTTTCACAGGAAGAATAGTAGTAATCTCTTTCCATGCGAACACTATAATAGTAATAGCTATTATAGTTACAAACAACACTTTAACAAATATTCCCATAAGCATTAAGTTTTATATTACAGATGCAAATATAGGATTTTATTTTAAAAAGAAAAGAGAGACTACTATTATTTAGTAATCTCTCTTTAGGAATATAACAGAACTTGTATTACTTTAATTCATTAAAGTATTTCCAGAGTTTATCTTCTCCGAAGTCTACATCATCGAACCAAAAGCTGATAGCACTCTCGAATATCATATCGTCAAAGTTTCCTTTACCGAACCACTTCTCGAATAACTTACAGTAGTCGTGATATTGAGCATTGATAGCTACATATACATCAGCAACTTTCTTTACCTATATCAGCAATAGGAAATACAATGTAATCAATCATAACTTTAAATCTTTAAATATTAAACTTAGTGTATATGTTAATACTAAAAATATACCAATTAGTATATAAACTAATTTAAGTATCTTGTGAGGCGTTACTTTCATCTTCTGTATTAGAAATAAATATAGGATGATTAATATCGATTATCTCATCTTTCTCCATTAAGTTCTTTAGGAAGTTAATTTCTAGTAACGAGATAGTTTTGGAATATAGAATTGTTTTATAGATTATTCCTTTCCAATATTTACCAAGTACTAATCCTAGATTATCTCTATTTTCACCTTTTATAATAGGATTACCATTATAACTTTTAGGAGTTAAATAAATAATCTTAGAATCATCTCGTTCTATCTGATTTAATTTACCGTAACTATAAACATAATTCTTACTATTATAACAATAATCTAAAATAAAACCGTTTCCAATACTACTTTCATAGATTTTATTTCCTTTAAACATTACAGTAGAATTATCATTCTTAGCATCTAAATCAACTCTTTTTATAATAGCAGTAAAATCTGTAAATATAGGAATATTCTTATTATCAGTAAAGTCAGATACTCCGTCATAAACTAGACCGTTCTCGTATTCAGGAAGAATTTCAATAGTAATATCACAATCAAAAACTAGTTCACCTTCTATCATAGGAGTTATTGCAAATCCTATCCAAGAATTAGTAGTTAAATCTAATAATGCGTCTGTTGGAACAAACGATTTAGGTAATTTATGAATACCATTGCCTAAATATACTATTGATTCTTTTGTTGCATTTTCCGTAGCTAAATATTTGTAAATAAGTTTACTATTTTCTTCAAGACCTTTAACAGTAACTCTAAAAGCAGGTATCTCTTTTATATTAGCTAACGCTCCTTCTCTCTTAACATAACTATATAATAAACCATTAGCCGCATGTTTAACATTAGTTATATGAACAATAGTACTATTAATATCATAAATATAATCTACTGCATTAGAAGTTTCCCAAGTCTTATTAGCACCTAACACTACTGGATAACCATTATAACCCGACATACCTTCATAACCAATATTGAAGTTCTCAAGAGGATTAACACTAGTACCAGTCTTTTGTAGTGATACTTGTTCGTCAATATAGCCTCTTTTTGCATCAGTGTTCTTTTTACCATAATTATCCCAATAGTAATTAGGTAACGTAACTTTAGGAGTTATACCAATATAAGTGTTCAACTCTTTAATCTTATCGTCTGTTGAGATTTCATCGAAGAGCATGAAGTCGTAGAGAGACATTTGAGCGAAGAAGTTATCATGGTTTTTATTAGAACCTATGATTGGAGTAATAGTAGCATCTATATTATTATTAGTAGCAACAATATTATGAGTTATACCCTTTAATTGCGTAGCTAAGATATTATTGTTTACCACACCATCAATATAAGTATTACCATTATTCCTTGAAGCATAAGCAACGACTAAGTTATTATTATTATAATTATTTGTAAATATAGCAAAATTATCCTGACCGGGGTTTTGATTATAAAGCATAGTATCTTGCTTTTGCCAATTAACCTTCATCAACACTTGCTTACCACCCTTAGACAAAATAGGAATAGTAACAAAGTCGTTTATCCCATCTAAACAGTATGCTCCTTCGTATTCACCGATTTGTTCAATAACTAATTTAGACCAGTCAACATTGGGAGTTTGAGCAAAAAATCCGTGAATTTCTTTTGTATTAGTTCTTGCAGGTAACTCATTTATTCCATTTATAAGATTTATCCAACTTCCGCCAGTATAACTAAGAACCCCGTCCTTAGGTATTCCAGAAACTCTAACTTTATACGTAGGGGAAGGAGAATTAGTATAGCCTAACCAAAATCCTTTATCATAATCAAAAGATTCATCAAGATATATCTTACTATCAGTTCTTACTATACCTTTATTTCCATAGTCTCGAAAAGTAGTAAAATCAACTAAATAACCATTAGCTCCACTATTAAGTTTATAAGCCGAGTTATAAATAACTCCATGATTACCATGACCGGATATATCGGGAATATGACCTAGAATCTTGTAACTAGAATTAGGAGCATGTAATAGTCTAGGAGACAATATACACTTAGGTTCGTTATCATCAAAAATCCAAGTCGCTGTACAAGTAAATATCATTTGTCGTTCAACAACATGTGGAGTACTAGGTAAAGGACTTCCATTAAGTTTAGCATTACTAACAGTATAAATATCTTTAAGAAGATTGCAATCGTTAAATGAACCTATTCTAGTAATACTAGAACCTAGTTTAATTTTGTCTCCCCAAGATATTTCATTATTATTCTCATCTTTGAATTTTAATAAAACAGGATACGGCTGTACAATATCTTCATATCTAACATATTCTTGAATAGTAATATTTATATCTTTTGGAAATACTAAAGGTATTTCTAATCTATAATAATTACCACTTGAATCTTTAGTAGGAGTATAAGATTTTCCATCAATAACAACATTAGTTACTTCATCTGAATCTTTATAAGGAGGAACAATATCCAATATTAGATTACCTGTAATAGAAGTAGAATAAAATTGTCCATTTACTAGTTTCAATGTTGTACCGTCAGTTTCCCTAATATTTGCAGTAACTGAATATTTAGATACATTAGCTTTAATATTAGGATTCCATTGAACATAATCACTATCTTGTTCAATAACTAAATTTATCTTTTGAGGAGACTTCTTAATACCATAGAAGATTACATCATAGATAAAATCTGTATTAGATTTTTCAATAGTGATATTATTAAAGGCAGTAGAAGAAACTTTGGATATTTTATAACCGTCAAGAACAGTAATACTAGTTTTAATATTACTTCCTATTGAAATATAATCTCCTACTTTTACTACATTTGAATCTTTATCTAAATAGACTATATTCTTAATATCTATATTACTCTTAATAACAGGTCTAAATTCAACCATGTCTTTATATAAAGTTCCTGCCTTATATTTCTTTAATTGACGTTCGATTAAGAACTTATTCATAGAATAAGGAAAGGACATAAGAAAATAGATAGCTCCATTAAGAAATCTACTATCATTATCTCTAAAAGTACCAAGCCATAATTTATCACTATCGACAAATGTAGATTCAATATCTATATTTTGACCATTATTTATATATTTAGACTGATAATATATTGCTCTTATTGTATCATCTATGTTAACTATATTTCTATGTTCAAAAGAATAAGAAACATCTTCTCTATTACCTGATATTAAATTAAACATAAAAGCTCCAACACTTTGTGATTTAGATTTAGATAATACGCAAGCATCAGAGCTACTTTCAGTATTTATATTTATTTTAGTTCTTATATAATCAATAATAATAGTATAATCCTTATAAATAGGCATATTGATAACTTTACCAAAGTCATTAATACCGTCAAGGCAAAGAGCACCTTTATTAGAAGGAATGATTTCAATAGTTAATCCTATCCAATCAAGAGCGACAGACGCATCATTAATATAAAATCCGCAACTAGATTTATTTTCTTCAATAGATTCACTTGCAGGTATATCATATATTCCATCTACTGAAAAATAAACATTATTTTCTTTACCTGATAATATATAAGAATATCTTATTTTATCTTTTATTCCTGTTATTTTTACTTTAAAAGCATTTGTACTTACTTCTCGAATATGATAAAGAAGATAAGCATTAGATAACTTTCCTACAACTTTAATAGAGTTACCGTCTTTAATAACTCCTGTTTGTAAAAATTGAATAAACCAATAATCATTCTTAAATTCCTCCGTATATCTTCCAACACCACTCTCTCCTTTCCAGCCAATATTAAATAACTGCAAGTCTCGACCATTACCACTGTAATCAATAAGTTTATCATTAAACTCCGCATGATTATCATTAGTAATACCTTGTCTTTCTATATTACAATATATATCAGCTTTAAGCGTTCTATCTAAGTTAAAGTAACCAATAATAAGATTAATATCGTCTTCGGTAGCTTTACCTAGTAATGCAAACGTCCAATAATGAGCTACTCTTGATGTTTCAACTACATTATCTTCACCATTTATATATCCTTGTACACTAAATTTTCCTTGCGATAAATTACCGGTTATATGTATAGAATAATCGTTTTTATCTCCTAATATAGTATTTATTATATGACTATTG
>ENA-OOXY01000090-OOXY01000090.1-human-gut-metagenome-genome-assembly--contig:-NODE-90-length-103306-cov-10.262516_pt1 | contig 103306 bp, 100 predicted proteins | sample MGYA00241593_ERZ501355 | MGnify/ENA primary metagenome ERZ501355 (study PRJEB25962, sample SAMEA2042739) | human gut metagenome | biome: human gut; feature: human-associated habitat; material... | reverse complement strand
ACATCGTACGATACTAGAACCTAAATCTAGCGCGTCTGCCAGTTCCGCCACATCCGCAAGTAAATATTATTTTAACATATAACAAAAGAATAGTCAACTTATCTTAACAGGGTCTCTATAATGGAGGCTCTGTTTTTCCAGTCGTGCCTGTTATGGCACAGGCTGTAAGCGTTATCAGCAATAGCCTGAAGCTTATTGTCGTCTGCTAATAATTCTTTAATATAGTCTGTAAGAGGCTTGGTGATATTAAGGTCATACCCGGAAAGCTCATAATCCCTTAACATATTAAGGTCATACAATATTATATTCTGTCTGTCAGTGAATAATTCATCAATATATATAGATGAGTCAGAGAGGCTGACAGCACCATTAAGACAGCTGTTAAATATACGGTCGTGAATGCCATTTTTAAACCAGGGCATTACATTAAGTGATATTTTGGACTGGCTTATCATATCAAGGCATTTCTGGGAATTAACACTGCCGTGCATAATGATATTCTCAGGGTGGTTACATTCTATATAATTATAGCCGGCACCATATGTATTAAGCTTTATTCCAGAGTCTGCAAGCATACGAATAACAAGCTGTCTGTAGTGAAATCTTACAGAAAGGTCAACATACATCATTGGCGGCATACAGTTGGCGAGCTGTTCATCAGTTATTTCTGGAAATTCTTCTTTAAGACACATTTCTGAGAGCTCATCAATAGTAAGATCTGGTGACATAATAAGGCGTTCTAAGGCACTTTCATAGAAATCAATATAATCCTGTTCCATATTATTAAGCTGCTTTCTTAGAATATGCTTAGGAGTGTAATTGCCTGTAAATATTACATCGATTGGACGTTGGCACATTGGCAGGTAATCATAATCTTTAATAAGCTTTCTGTGTTTATTGAGCTCGGTTCCGGCAGATGGGATAAAATATACATCAACATCGGGAAAGAAGCGTTTCATATAATCAATATGCATATGGTCAATATTGACCTGACGATAATGTTCAGGCAGAGCTTTAAGAAACTGATTGTAATATAAAGGGTGGTCAACAACGATATTAATAACTGTAACACCAGAATAGTCCCAGAAGTTCCAGCCATCATTGTTATATAACCCTTCTTCGCCCTCAAGTCCCTCAAAGTTAAAGGTAATTGCATAGAGCTGTTCATTGCATTGATTATTATAATAGTGCATAAGCTCATTAAAGCTGTTCTTTGATAAAAGCAGGTTGTACCAGAATATTTCGTATCCCTTGCTTTCTAAATATTCAGCTATTTCAACAGAGAAGAACTCAAGTGTTTCAACTCCACCTTTAAACATTATTATCCTTTTCATAATATAATCCTTAAATATCTTTGAATATAGTATCAAGTGCAGAGGCATCAAGCTCCTCAGCACGTCCTGCATCGATATATTCAGCAACGTGTGGGTCTATAGGCATTTTAGCAACATTTTTAATGCCCATATCTTCGGCAACCTTATCAATATTGCTTTTTCCGTAAATGTAGTGGATATTGCCACAGTCAGGACATTTGAAATATGACATATTCTCTACAATTCCGATAACAGGAATATCCATCATCTTAGCCATATTAACAGCCTTTTCAACAATCATAGATACGAGATCCTGAGGTGATGTTACAACAACAATTCCGTCAACCGGGAGTGTCTGGAATACAGTAAGTGGAACATCGCCAGTTCCAGGTGGGCAGTCGATGAACATACAGTCTGTATCTTCCCATGCTACTTCCTCCCAGAACTGCTTAACAGCACTGGCGATAACAGGACCTCTCCATATAACAGGGTCGGTTTCGTTATCAAGAAGATAGTTAAGTGACATCGTCTTGATACCGGTGCGGGTTTCTGGTGGGTATATTATTGTACCTTCTTCATTGCAGGTTGCCTTGCCTGAAAGACCAAAAGATTTAGGGATAGATGGTCCTGTTATATCAGCATCAAGAATGGCAGTTTTAAGACCAGACTGGCGTGCTTTAACTGCAAGAAGTGAAGTTACAAGTGACTTTCCGACACCGCCCTTACCACTGACAACAGCTATAACTTTCTTTACATTTTTATTATTATCATTTCTTGAGTTCTGTGGTGCTGTTCTTTTGCTACAGTCAGAACCGCAGCTTGAACAGTTATGTGAACATGCTTCGCTCATTAGATAATCCTCCTGTATTAATAATTGTTAATAATGTGAGTGTCAGGGGCATAAACAGCGGTTTCTTAGCGAAGAAAAGCATATTTACCTGTGACACGTCATAATTAGAATTATTGTAGCATAATTTAAGTGTTAATCAAAGAGGAAGATGTTATGCAAATATACTAATTAATTTCATATTGACAAAATTCAAGGTATATAATATATTAATCATAACAACTGTACTAATTAATATAGTACAGTTAATACATTGCAATGGATAACTGGTATAGAATACTGGTAGTAATTATAAGATCTATAAGACTTATGATAGTTAATAACAATTATAGATAAATTATAATCAATATGAATTAAATATTAGAAAGGATTGGTAATACGATGTTCGTTATAGATGTCATGTCGCGAGTGCCTGTATATGAACAGATTATAAACCAGGTTGAGGAGCAGATAATGACTGGAATTCTTAAAGAGGGAGATAAAATGCCATCTGTAAGAAGCCTGTCAGTTAAACTGTCAACTAATCCTAATACAATTCAGAAAGCGTATTCAGAGCTGGACAGAAGACAGATGATAGTCACAGTTCCGGGTAAAGGGTCGTTTATATCGCCTGACGCACTTGAAGCTTTGGGAGTTAATGTAAGGGAGAAGCTTCCTAAGTTAAACCAGATTGTAAGGGAGCTTGCATTAGCAGGTATTTCTAAAGATGAGATTATTGAAAATGTTAATAAGGTATATGAAGAAATAGAATAAATAAGGGAGGGCTTGTGATGATTAAGGTTAAGGAAGTCAGCAAGAATTTTGAAGACTTTGTTGCACTTGATAATATTACTTGTAACATCAGTGACGGCTGTATATACGGAATGGTCGGCTCTAACGGTGCAGGAAAGTCAACATTTTTAAGAGTTCTTGCAGGCATATATAAGCCGGAAAAGGGTGAGGCATATATAGATGATGCCCCAATATATGAAAATCCTAAGATTAAGGAAAATGTGGTTCTTGTGGCAGATGAATTATTCTTCCTGCCAGGTGCTAATATGAATAAAATGGCAAAGCTGTACGCATCGATATATGAAAAGTTCGATTGGGAAAGATTTAATAAGCTTACAGAGCTTTTCGAGTTAAATCCAGCAAAGCCAATAGGTAATTTTTCTAAAGGAATGAAAAGACAGGCGGCTATTATACTGGCATTGTCTACAAGGGCAAAGTATATGTTCTTTGATGAGACATTTGACGGGCTTGACCCTGTTATGAGAAATCTTGTTAAAAAGCTTATATGCAATGATGTTATTGAATATAATGCAACTGTTATTGTGACTTCACATTCATTAAGGGAGCTTGAGGATATATGTGACCATCTTGCATTACTGCACAGAGGAGGTCTTGTACTTGACAGTGATGTGCTTGAATTAAAGACATCACAGTTTAAAATTCAGGTTGCATTCAGGAATGAATTCTCAAGAAGTACATTTGATGAATTTAACATAATAAGATACAGACAGGAAGGTTCTGTTGCCAATATGATTATTAATGGCGACAGAGATACAACTGTTGAGAAGCTTAGTAAGTTAAATCCGCTTGTTCTTGATGTGCTTCCGCTTACATTAGAAGAAGTATTTACTTATGAGATGGAAGCGTTAGGTTATGAATTTGATACAGCATTGGAGGTGGAACTTGATGGACAATACTAATAATAAAAATGTATTTAGTTTAAAGCTGTTCTGGCAGACAGTAATACAGTTAAAGGTGATTGGATTTATATCTTTAGCAGTTGTGGCATTTGTATCAGGATTTCCAATTATCATAGAAGGACTTAATATAAAAAAATGATAAATGCCGCTAATGCTGCGGCAGAGAGTGGCGCGGAAGTTATTAATATGTCATCGACTTATACATCATTGGTGTCACCGATATCATCACAAGGAGTGCTGCTGATTGTTGTATTGGTTATAACACCGATACTTGCTCTTTATGCGTGGTCATTTCTTAATAAAAGAAGTACAAGTGATTTCTACCATTCACTTCCATACAAAAGAAAGGCATTATTTATAAGTAAGTTTGCTGCAGTTACATTCTGGCAGGCAGTATCAATGCTGACAGCTTTTGTGGCAAGCTTTATAGGCTACCACATTTTTAGGAACTATTTTATAGTTGATTACGGTGTAACAATTCATATATATGTTGCAGAATTTATATGTGCACTTCTTTGCAGTGCGGCAATTGCACTGGCTTGTTCAATAACAGGTAATATATTCAGCAATATATGTGTGTCAGGACTTATAGTATTTCTACCAAGATTTATTATACTGCTTATCGCAAGTACAGTTACAGGTTCAGTTGCTACAGCAACTATGGAATGTCCTGTGTGGATACTTGATAATTCTTATAATATGCTTACAGCACAGGTATTTGGTGCATTTGAACCCTTATATATTACATCGTCAAGTGTTCCACAGATGCTTTTGTCGATCGCCTCTAATATATACACACTGGTTCTTGCAGTTATTTATATTGTTCTTGGCTGTGTACTGTTTACTAAGAGAAAGAGTGAGACAGCAGGTAAGCCGGCACCCGGCTGGAAGTTACAGTTTGCAATAAGAACTGCAATCGGTTTTGTTATAAGTGTTCTTGGAGTTATGCTTTATATAAGGGAAAAGCGTGGTGGTTACAGAGGATATTTTCTTGAATATATAGTGGTTTCATTTGTGGTGGCTGCATTTGTTGTAATAATATATGAAGTCATATCAAGCAGGAAACTTCACAGAATAATAAAAGCAATGCCTTCAATTATTCTGGCTTACGTCCTTGCGGCAGTATTTGGAGTGATTGTTAATGCAGGAATTGGGCAGATGCTTTCGTACGTTCCAGATACTTCAAAGGTAAAGTATGTAAAGATGTCAATTGTAAACGACAATATGTTGTCATACAGTTATTCAGAAGAAAAAGATTATTTTGAGGATATATTAGGCAGACTCAAGATAACAGATGAAGAAGTTATAAAGCTTGTAGCAGACAGTATTGAGGATAATTTACAGAATATACAGGATATCAGTGCAGGTTATTATAATAATGGAAGAAAAAATGAAGAATATATAAAATATAATGTGTATATTAAAGACGGCATATTTGGAAGATACAGAAAAGTATTCATTAAGCAGTCAGAGGTTGTTAAGCTTGCTTCTAAGTTCGAGAATATGCAGGATATAAGTAAGGAATATAAGAATCTTCCAGCATTTGAAGATGCAAAGCTTTCATTTATGGATAGCATATTTACACAGGAAGCAGCTAAAGAAGTGTATGAAACTTTCATTAATGAAATTAACAGTATTCCATTTACACAGTATTATAGCTGTATTAATGATATTTCATCAAGATACAGGGGTGGTATGCCATATATATACATTTCGTTTACAAGAAATGGAATACCATACTCAGCACAGATATTATTAGGTGATAAGCTTCCTAAGACTTTAAATGCTTATTATAATGCAGTTAATAAAGTAGCATCACAGAATATATCAGAGACAAGTAATAAGCTTAAAAAGTATCTTGATAACTTTGAAAGTAAACGATTGAATAAATCGGACAATGATGATGATTTTACATTGTATATATATTCAATAAAAGACGGCGATTATTATTATATGGACAGCAGTAATATATCAGATATGACTCTTATCAGTGAAATAAGAAAAGCACTTGACAATCCATTTGATAAGACCTTTGATACTGATAAGGTTATATTATCAGTAAGCTATTATGATGAGGATACTTATAATAATGTTAAGTATTATATGCAGCTTAGTGATTATAGTACTTTAAAGTCGTTGGGATATTAATGTTTAACAATTATAATTAAAGAATGATACAATTATAAGAAAGCTATAATTAAATGGTAATTGGGCTGTTACACTAAATGGTAATTTGTATAATATGCAGGCAGAAGGCCGTATGCTTACAGCTGCATAATGTATAGATTAAGTTTAGTGTGACAGCTTTATTTTTATGTTATTGCAGGGAATGGTTATGTAGATAATGAATAAAAAATCGGAGTGGGATAAGACAGGAACGCGGCTGATTAGTAAAAAATACTGGACATATTAGTACAAAAGTAGTATATATAAAAGTATCAAAAAGCTACTTTTAATAAGAGGTATAGGTTTTATGAGTGAAATTAGCAATAATAATGAGTATATACCAAGAGCTGAAAGAAGAAATAAAGATGGGCTTACAGAAAAGGAGTTTCTTGAACAATATAATCCGGGACACTATGAAAGACCTAGTGTTACGGTTGATATGCTTCTTTTTGGCATGAGCAGGGATTTAAAATGTCTTAAAGTACTTCTTATAAAGCGTAATAATCATCCATATATAGATTGTTATGCACTTCCGGGAGGTTTTGTTAATATAACAGAATCAGCGTATACGGCAGCGTGCAGAGAGCTTGAAGAAGAAACAGGACTTAAAGATATATATATGGAACAGCTCTATACAATGAGCCAGCCGGACAGAGATCCAAGAATGAGGGTTATGGATATAGCGTATATGACACTTATTCCAATTGATGGAATTAAGCCGCAGGCTGGAGATGATGCGAGTGAAGCATTATGGTTTGATATAACATTTAATGATGAGATATTGACATTTGCTAATAAAGAAAAAAATATTACGATTAAATATTCGCTTAAGGAAAAGACATTTAAAAATGGCTGTATCAGCGTGAAGAGTTACATTCCGGAACTTATAAGTTATGAGGCGTTAGCATTTGACCACGCCCAGATTATCCTGGAGGGACTTATGAGATTAAGGAATAAGACACAATATAGTGATGTTGCATTTAATCTTATGCATAAGGAATTCACACTTCCAGATTTGCAGAGAGTGTACGAGATTATACTTGGAAAGCAGTTGTATAAGACAAGTTTTAAAAGAAGTATAAATGATAAAATAAAGGCCGTTAATAAAAAAGGTGTATCAATAACAGGCAATAAATTATCAGAGTTATATGTATACAGTAATGACAGTCAGGAGTAAGTGTAGCAGTACAGGAACGGAGGATTATTTATGAAATTAAATCCAATTATAGTAAGTCTTTTGGAAACAGATATGTACAAGTTCAGTATGGGACAGGCAATTTACCACCAGTTCTCTGATTATAAGACAACCTGGACATTTAAGTGCAGGAATAAAGATGTACATTTTACAGAAGAGATGGTAGAAGAAATCAGAGAGCAGATAAAGCATTTCTGTACTTTAAGATTTACAGAGGACGAGCTTGATTATCTTGAAAATGTTAAGTGGATGAAAGGAAGTTATGTTGATTTCTTAAGATTATGGCAGGCAAGATATGCTGATTTTAAGATTACAACTGATGCAGAATGTGGACTTAGCATAGAAACTTTTGGAACGTGGCTTAATACTTCATTATATGAGATACCAACACTTGCGATTGTCAATGAAGTGTATTTCAGAATGGCATATAATTATGATGAACTTCTTAAGAGCTTTAAGGAAAGATTAAGTGCCAAGGTTGCGGCACTTGAGGCCGATGAGGCTGATGAAGCACAAGGAAAGAATGTATACAGGCTTGGAAGCTTTAGTGAATTCGGACTTAGAAGAAGATTATCATCAGAGGCACAGGAACTTGCGGTTAAGACACTTGCAGAGGCTGACTATAATGGTAATTCTTTGTTCGTAGGAACAAGTAATGTATATCTTGCCAAGAAATATAATCTTACACCTGTTGGAACAATGGCACACGAGTGGATAATGTGTACAGGACAGGGCAACCATAAGCACAATCCGGCATATTCTAACTGGTATGCACTTGATGCCTGGGTAAGGGAATATGGAATTCTTAATGGTATTGCACTTACAGATGCGATAACAACAGACTGCTTCTTAAAGGATTTCCAGCTTACTTATGCAACACTTTTTGGAGGTGTAAGACATGACAGCGGCGACCCATACGAATGGGGAGATAAGATGATTAAGCATTATGAGAGTCTTGGGATAGATGCTGCTAATAAGACATTATTATTCAGTGACAGCCTTGACTTTGACAGGGCTGACAAGCTTTACAGATACTTTAATGCAAAAGCTAAGGTTGCATTTGGAATAGGAACATATATAAGTAATGATACAGATGTTCCGGCACTTAATATAGTAATGAAGACTACTAAATGTAATGGAATGGACGTTGCTAAGATTTCAGATAATCCGGGAAAGGGTATGTGCAAAAATCCAGAATATGTTGAATATCTCCAAAGATGCATAGACTGGAGGATGAATAACGACAGATAATAAGGCAGGTAACTGCAAATAAACATAAGGGAGAGGAAATATATGCAGTATACACTTAGTAATGATAATTTTGAGGTGATTGTAGATAGTAAGGGCTGTGAGATAGTATCAGTTATTAGAAAGAGCGATAATAAGCAGTATATATGGTCTGGACAGCCAGACATATGGAAAAGACATACACCAGTATTATTCCCGCTGGTTGGAAGGTATAAGAACGATACTTCAATATACGAGGGAAAAGAATATCATATGACACAGCATGGTTTTGCAAGAGATATGGAGTTTAGTCTTGTTATGAAGGATAATAGTGCCGTGGTTATGAAACTGGAGTCTGATGAGAACACTAAAGCTGTATATCCTTTTGACTTTGAGTTAAAGATAACACACAGACTGGCAGATAATAATGTCATAACTATATGGGAAGTTGTGAATAAGGATAATAAAGAGATGTATTTCAGCATTGGTGGACATCCGGCTTTTGTGTGTGGTGAAAATGCCATTGGAGCACAGGTAAGATTCGAAACCAAAGAGAATGGAATACAATACCATTTGTTATCAAAGGATGGACTTGTACAGCCAGATATCCATTATATGCCAATCACTAATAAAAATGTGACATTGACAGAGAATTTCTTTGATAAGGATGCTTATATTATTGAGAACAGCGACATAAAATGTGTAAGCCTTTGTAAAGATTGCAAACCGGTTGTTGAGGTTATATTTGATACACCGGTATTTGGATTGTGGTCATCAGCAGGAAAAGGAGTACCTTTTGTGTGCATAGAGCCTTGGTATGGACGTGCTGATGCAGTAGATTTTAACTGCAGGCTTACAGACAGGGAGTGGGGCAATAAGCTTGCAGTTGGGAAAGTGTTCAGCGGTGGTTATAAGATGAGGTTTATGTAACTTTTAATCATTTAATTGTCGTCCGGTACTATCCATATGGAAGTTATCTTTTAAGATAAGCTGTGATATAGGAACAATCTCATACCCTTGCTGTTCAAGATTAGTAAGGACGGTATCGAGTGCATCAGCCGTGAATTTAGCACCGTTGTGCATAAGAATTATAGAGCCGTTGCCAAGTGCTTTGTGCGTGGTGACGGTTTTTATAATGTTTTCAACGCCGTAGTCCTTCCAGTCAAGAGAGTCAACGTCCCATTGTACAGGATAGTGGTTACAGCCATATATAGTATTAATTAGTTCAGAATTATAATCACCATAAGGAGGGCGGAACAGGAAACAGTTGTATCCTGTGAGTTCTTCTATTTTCTGGTGTACAGACATAATTTCCTCTTTCTGTGAGGCAGTATCAAGCTTACTCATCTGTTTGTGGTTCTCGCTGTGATTTCCAAGGTCGTGGCCGCGGCTGTATATCTCTTTAACCATATCAGGATAAGTTGATACCCAGCCTCCCGTCATAAAAAATGTAGTCTTTACATTATGTTTATCTAAAACGTCCAGTATCTGGATAGTATCGTCAGCACCCCACGCAGCATCAAAAGATATCGAAATCTGTTTCTTGTCAGTCTGCACGCAGTATATTGGCAGTGCTTTTTTTCCTGCCTGACAATCACCAGTTATATTACCTCCGCCAATTCCATTAATAACAGCCGAACTATTGGCATATGCACCGTGTTGTGTGAATATTGTCGTGTATATGTAAAAAAAAGTAGCAAGACTAAGAAGTATTATGGAAAGTAATACTGATAATTTGTAATGGCTGATCTTCATTGTAATCCTCATTTCTGTATGATACAGGCACTTATTGTTGGAATATTATATGTTAAAGTCAAAGTTAATATGACGGTTTACATTATTAGTTTTTGACAAAACAATGTATACAAGATAAAGGTAAATGTAGTATATTATCTGTATTGGCGTATTAGTTGAGGGTGCGTAAAATGTGCACTGGTGAATATTATAATAACGCTTATGCTTATCATTTAATCAGGAAAGGAACAGAGTGATATGGGAAAGTATACCAAGCAGGACATATTCAGAATGGTTGAGGAAGAAGATGTTGAATTTATCAGACTTCAGTTTACTGATATGTTCGGAGTTTTGAAAAATGTAGCTATTACATCAAGCCAGTTAGGAAAAGCACTTGATAACAAATGTATGTTTGATGGTTCTTCAGTAGAAGGATTTGTAAGAATTGAAGAGTCGGATATGTATCTTTATCCAGACTATGATACATTTGAGATATTCCCATGGAGACCACAGCAGGGCAAAGTTGCAAGGCTTATATGCGATGTGTATACACCTGATGGTAAGCCATTTGAAGGTGATCCACGCTGGATTCTTAAGAAAGTAATTAAAGAAGCTGAGGATATGGGATATGTATTCGAGGTAGGACCTGAATGTGAATTCTTCCTGTTCCACACAGATGATAACGGACTGCCAACAACACTTTCACACGAGAAAGCTGGATATTTTGATTTAGGTCCAACAGATTTAGGTGAAAATGTAAGACGAGATATGGTGCTTACACTTGAAGATATGGGCTTTGAAATAGAAGCTTCACATCACGAGGTTGCACCAGCACAGCACGAGATTGATTTTAAATATGATGAGGCATTAAAGACAGCCGATAATATAATGACATTTAAGCTTACAGTAAAGACTATAGCTAAAAGACACGGACTTTATGCAACATTTATGCCAAAGCCAAAGTATGGAATTAATGGCTCAGGTATGCACGTTAATATGTCACTTGCGAAGGATGGAAAGAATATATTTGCTGATGAGAATGACACACTTGGTTTGTCAGAGGATGCATATCATTTTATAGCAGGACTTATGAAGCACGCAAAGGGTATGGCGGCACTTACTAATCCATTAGTCAATTCTTATAAGAGATTAGTTCCGGGTTATGAAGCTCCTGTATATATTGCGTGGTCAGTAACTAACAGAAGTCCGCTTATAAGAATTCCGGCTTCAAGAGGACAGGGTACAAGAGTTGAATTAAGAAATCCAGACCCATCAGCTAATCCATATCTTGTACTTGCAACCTGCCTTGCGGCTGGTCTTGATGGAATTAAGAATAAACTTGAGGTTCCAGCAAGTGTTGACTGTAATATATTTGAGATGACAGATGAAGAAAGAAAGCATGCGGCTATAGAGGTGCTTCCTGAAAGTCTTTATGATGCTGTCAGATATCTTAATGAGGATAAGTTCATATGTGATGTATTAGGAGAACATATTACATCTAAGTACACAGAGGCCAAGTTAAGAGAATGGAACGATTACAAGACACAGGTTACCCAGTGGGAACTTGATGAATACCTTTACAAATTTTAAAAACTGACTGTGATAAGAGGTTAGAATATGTCTACATTAATAGTTGCGTTTCCGAAAATAGAGGAGGCCAAGGCGGTTCGCAGTCTTTTAGTAAGAAGAGGTTATGATGTGGCAGTTCCCTGTACAAGCGGTGCTCAGGCTATCAATCAGGCAGATAATCTGTCAGACGGAATTATAATATGTGGTTATAAGCTGTCTGATAATATGTTGTATTCAGAACTATACGAATACAAGCCAAAGAGTTTTGAAATACTGCTTGTCGCGTCGCAGAATTTGTGGGAGGAATGTCACGACAGCAATGTTGTATGCGTTGCCATGCCGATTAAAGTTAATGATTTATTATCTACAATTGAGATTATGCAGCAATCGCAGATTCGCCGCAGAAGAAAAGCTAGAACCACGCCAAGGCAGAGAAGCCCTGAGGAACAAAAGATAATAGATACTGCAAAGCATATGCTTATGGAAAAGAATAATATGACTGAGCAGGAAGCATTCCGTTATATACAAAAATGCAGTATGGACAGCGGTAATACTATGGTAGAATCGGCGACTATGGTTATGAGTATATTTACGGATGCGTAACACTAAAGATGGGTATTAAAGAAAGATATAGATGTAACAGATTGGTATTATTAATGAAAGATACTGATATATAATTTTATAGTAAGGTGATTGGAGGATATATGGTATTTACAAAAATGCACGGAGCAGGCAATGATTATGTATATGTTGACTGCACTAAAGAAGAATTAGATAATCCAAGTGAGGTTGCAATTAAGGTAAGTGACAGACATACAGGAATAGGCTCGGACGGACTTATCCTTATAAAGTCATCAGATAAGGCTGATTTCTTTATGGAAATGTACAATGCTGACGGCTCACAGGGAAAGATGTGCGGCAATGGCATACGTTGTGTCGGAAAGTATGTATATGATAATGGTCTTACAGATAAGACAACAGTAAATATTGATACACTTGCTGGTATAAAGATACTCGAATTAAATATAGGTACAGACGGAAAGGTCGCAACAGCAAAGGTTAATATGGGATGTCCGGTTCTTGAAGCCGCAGATATTCCGATGGATATAAGTGCATTAAAGGATTATAAAGCTGTATACAAGGATATACTTTCTAACGCCAAGCATACAGGACTTAGCAAAGTTGCAGTAAAGGCACTTAGTGAAGTAACCAACGCCGTTGTAGCAGAAAAGATAGAAGTTAATGGCGGTATATATGAGATAACAGGCGTATCAATGGGTAATCCACACGGAATAGTGTATCTTGATAAAGATATTGATATAAAGAAGTTTGCAATTGAACAAATCGGACCTCATTTTGAAAGCCATATGGCATTTCCAGAAAGAGTTAATACTGAATTCATTCAGGTAGTTGATAGAAAAAATCTTAATATGAGAGTATGGGAGAGAGGTTCAGGGGAAACCCTTGCATGTGGTACTGGTGCCTGTGCAAGCCTTGTGGCGACAGTGCTTAATGGCATGTGCGATATTGATGCAACACTTCATCTTCTTGGTGGCGATCTTAATATAAGCTGGGATACAGAGTCAGGAAATGTGTATATGGAAGGTCCTGCAACAACAGTATTTACAGGTACAATAGAAATTTAGCAGATATTTAAGGAAGTGAGGAAAAAGTATATGGATATGAAGGATTTTTTAAATGTTCTAGCTTCTAAAGAGCCGGTTCCTGGAGGAGGGGGAGCCTGCGGATATGTGGCAGCAGTAGGAATGGCATTGGGCAATATGGTGCTTTCTTTGACAACAGGAAAGAAAAAATATGCAGAATATCAGGAAGAAATAGAAGAACTTATTGTTAAAGCTGGGGACATTACTAACAGATTGTATGAGTGTATGGATAAGGATGCCAAGGCATTTAAGCCGTTATCAGAAGCTTACGGACTTCCTAAGGATACAGAAGAACAGTTAGAGCACCGTAATAAGGTTATGGAAAATGCTTTGCTTATTGCAAGTGAAGCTCCTCTTTCTATGATGGAGCTTATAGTTGAGGCAATAAAGCTTATTGACAGAATATCGGTTATTGGAAGCAGACTTGCAATCAGTGATGCAGGTGTTGGTGTACAGATGTGCAAGGCGGCTCTTAACGGAGCTTCATTAAATGTGTATATCAATACAAAGCTTATGAAAAATATTGATGTTGCAGAAGATATGAATACTAAAGCTGACGAGCTTGTAATTACAGGCAATGAACTTGCTGATAAAGTATATGACAGGGTTATGGATTGTGTACATCCATAATAATCACAAAGATATTGGCATTGTAGTTATATAAAAATACCAGGATAACAATATATACAGTCAGAATAATGGAGGTATTATCTAATGGAAATATTAAAAGGACTGCCAGTTGCTAATTCTATTAATGAGCAGCTTATAGAAGATATTAAGAATATAGATGGGGAACTTCCACATCTTGCAATAATAAGAGTTGGTGAAAGACCGGATGACTGTTCATATGAACGTGGAGCAGTAAAGAAAATGGATAAAGTAGGTGTAAGATGTACAACATATACATTTGCGGCAGATATATCTAATGATGAATTTCAGAAGGAATTCGACCAGATTAACAATAATCCCGACATAGATGGAATCCTTCTCTTAAGACCATTGCCAAAGCATATTGATGAGAAGGCTGTCGAGAACAGAATAGACCCAAGAAAAGACCTTGATGGAATATCACCGGTTAATCTTGCTAAGGTATATGCAGGAGATGAAACAGGATATGCACCTTGTACAGCGGAGGCTGTTATAGAGATGTTAGATTATGCAGGTGTAGATATTAAAGGCAAGAGAGTTACAGTAGTTGGAAGAAGCCTTGTTATTGGTAAGCCTGTGGCTATGCTTCTTATGAAAAGAAATGCAACAGTTACAGTTGTACATACAAAGACAGTCGATATGGCGGCGACCTGTAAGCATGCAGAGATACTTGTTGCAGCGGCAGGCTCAGCAAAGATGATAAAGCCTGAATATGTTGCAGATGGTGCTGTTGTTATTGATGTTGGAATAAATGTTGATGAGGAAGGAAAGCTCTGCGGAGATGTGGATTTTGAAGCAATAGGGAATATTGCCTCAATCGCAACTCCAGTACCGGGCGGTGTTGGCTCAGTTACAACATCTGTACTTGCCAAGCATTTAGTGAAAGCTGCACATATGAGATAATGCTTATTAAGCTTCAGTTATACATTAACATACACTAGCAGATAGTTAATATTTATTAAGGTATTAATGAACTTATAGGATAAAAGACTTATAGGACAAAATGTGTTGATAGAAACCGCCGCCAGCCTTTAATTTCAATGGCTGACGGCGGTTTAATCTTTATATTAATGTGTCTGTAAAAATGTTATAACAAGTTCTACAATAAATACTGATGCACAGCTTAACATTGCAACCTGAAAAAGGCTTTTTCCAATCCACGCAAGCACGATGGCTATTACAAAAGCGATAGCCGCTGATATTATACTGGAGGTTGCAGATAATATCGCTGGAAAAGTCATAATAGCAAGTGTTACATAAGGCACATAGTAAAGAAATGATTTAACTGTGATATTTTTAATCTCTTTTCGTATCAGTGTAAGAGGGAGAACTCTTACAAGATATGTTACAAGAGCCATAATTAATATGTATATGTATGTATTATGTGTAGGCATAAATAATCTCCCAATTCTATATAGGTAATATGTTTCTTAAGTATTATTAGTAGCATTAGTGTTATCAGCATTGCCAGCATTATCAGCACTTCTGGCATTTTCTTCCTTCACAGGAAAAAGAATTGCTGCCGCAAGTGAGATGATAACTGTTAATATAATAATTCGAGTTCCAGAGGAAATGCTGCTTATAACAGGGGCATAGCTGAATATACAGCTTATAATCATTGATATTGCTACAACGCCTGCAATTATGTGATTTTTCCTTGCCGGAGGAATTATTATTGCAATGAACATTCCGTATAATCCGACACTTAAAGCACTTACAATATTAGCTGGAAGTATATTTCCAAACAGCACGCCGAAGTATGTTCCAAGAACCCACGCGGGTGAGGCTACAAGAACCATTCCGTACATATATGCGGGGTTGAGTTTTTCAGGAACAGATACTGTCAGTCCGAATATCTCATCAGTAACGAACAATCCCATAATAAGTCTGTGAAAAAATGGCATTTTATTATCTAATTTCTGGCTTAAGGCACACGACATAAGAAAATATCGTGCATTAATTATAAGTTCCATAACAGCAATCTCTGTATATGCAGCAAGTGCCGCAATAAGTGTAAATCCGGCAAACTCACCAGCAGAAGCGTGGCATGTTATGCTTGCAAGGGCAGCCTGTAAGGCGGTCAGTCCTGCATTCTTAGCGGCAATTCCCAATGTAAAAGAAACAGCAAGGTAGCCAAGTGCTATAGGCATACCGTTGTGAATTCCTTTTTTTAACCAATAAGAGGTTGAATTATTCATATATTCTCCAATCTTGCAAAATAATATAAAAATTGCAATAGACATTAAAGCTTATGCAAACCATTATGATACAACAAATGCTATATTTTTACAATGTTTTCATCTGGTGCAATGTCAAAAGTTTAACAAATATATAAAAATGGATATGCTATTTTAGTAAAAGTATTTGAAAATCGACTTACACTTGTGCATATATTACAAAAATATTATCAGAAATTTATAAAGCTTTGATAATTGATTATAAACCGGTATACTGGTATACTGCAAGTGTCAAAGGAAATGACAAATAAGTAACAAACAGGAAAATTTAACAAGTATCTAAAAAGCTAACAAGTAAACAAAATATTTAATTCACAGGAGGATTTAATTATGAACACAACATTTGCTTTAGGAAACGGATTAAAGGTAATCGATCTTACAAAGCCATTAGACCCAAAGACAGAGTCAAGAAGATGCCACCTTATCAGATATAACACAGGCGGACCAATTCCTGATTTCCACACAGCAATGGATCTTACAAGCCACTTAGGAACACATTGCGAGTGTCCTTATCATCACGATGACAACTGGCCATCAGTTGCTGAACTTCCACTTACAACATTTATGGGAAGAGCAATATATGTTGACTTCAAGGATACACTTCCTCACAGAAAGCACATCAGTGCTGCAGACCTTGACAAGGCAACAGAAGGCTGGGTAAAGGAAGGCGACATTCTTATCATTGACTCATCTTACAAGCTTGCCCCATTCACACCTGATACTAATACAGACAAGGATCAGAGATTATTAGTAAATGGTGAGACAGCACAGTGGTGTGTAGACCACAAGATTAAGTGTGTAGGCTTCGGTGATGGTGTTTCAATTGAGAACTGCAACGAAGATGTTAAGCCTTTCCACGACATCTGTATGGCAGAGAACATCGTATTCCTTGAAGTATTAAAGAACCTTGATAAGCTTTCACAGGATACATTCTTTATGTCATACTCACCACTTCCAATATATGGCTTGGATTCTTGCCCAATCAGAGCTTATGCTATTGAAGGTCTTGCAGAATTTACCCGCTAATCAGTGGAAAATGTATTTAACATAATATAATATGCTGGCGGTCTTAAGGGCTGCCGGCAGCAATAGAAATAATAAAAAAATATTTATTACCGCAATAGCAAAAATAATAAATAAAGAAAAATATTTATTACGGCAATAACAAAAATAATAAATAAAGAAAAATATTTATTACAGTAATAATAAACAGATAAAAGAAGAATATTTTAAGAAGAAATAATATTTAAGATAACAAAAATGTGAAGAAATGGAGGCATACTATGAAGATAGCGGTACTTGGAGCTGGTGCCATGGGTTCTATATATGGTGGACATCTTTCTACTGACAATGATGTATATATGATTGATAAGAAGGCAGAACTTGTAGATAAGATTAATGCAGACGGATTAAAGTTATTTGAGAATGATACAGATGTAATATATCACCCAGCAGCATTACTTAGTAGTGAAGGAATAGGTGAAGTAGATTTAGTAATTATATTTGTCAAGGCTTTATATTCAAGAGCAGCACTTATGGAGAATAAGGGAATAATAGGAGATAACACATATGTAATGACTCTTCAGAATGGTGCAGGCCACGAAGACATTATCTTGGAATTTGTTCCTAAGGAAAGAATTATCATAGGTACAACAGAAGATAATGGAGCAATCCTTGGTGACGGATATGTAAGAAGAGGCGGCAAGGGCAAGACCAATATCGGTATGCTTGTTGAAGATTCACAGCATATGCTTGATAAAGTTAAGGTCTGTCTTGACTCTTGTGGATTTGATACACACATTTATGATAATATCCAGCAGCTTATATGGGACAAGCTGTTTACTAATGTTTCACTTAGTGCTCTTACAGGAGTTCTTCAGGTTCCAATCGGATTTATCGCAACAGATGAATATGCATGGAATATGACAGTTACTCTTATAAAAGAGGCAATGCAGGTAGCTAAAGCTATGGGGCTTGAGTTTAATGAAGAAGAGATGATTGAACGGGTAAGAAATACATCTCTTAATTCTCCAGAAGGAAGAACATCTATATATGCAGACCTTAAGGCAGGAAGGCTTACGGAGGTTAATACAATCAGCGGTGCGGTAGTTAAGGCTGGTGACAGATTGGGAGTTCCAGTTCCATCACATAAGATGATTGTTAATATGGTTCATGCAATGGAGAACAAAAGCAAGAATAATGTAGAATAGAATATAAATGTATATATTATAGAATTTCATATTTATAATAGAAGGGAGTTTTGTTATGATATTTTCATCAATTCATACAAAGGATGATTTTAAGAATTATCCAGCAGCAGTACAAAGAGCAATAGAATATTTAAAGAACAATGATTTTACTAAAATGGAAACAGGCGTATATGAGATAGAAGGAAAGCTTATGTATGCACAGGTATTCGACGCTGAGACAGAACCATTAGAGGCAAGAAAGCCGGAATACCACGAGAAATATCTTGATGTACAGTTCCTTGTAACAGGAAGGGAAAAGTTAGGCTTCACACCAGATACAGGTAACTACGAAGTGGCAGAAAGATATGATGAGAGAGATCTTATATTTGTTAAAGATGTAGAAAATGAAGGCTTTATCACATCAACACCAGGCTGTTTCTGTGTATTCTTCCCTACAGATATTCACAGACCACAGGTTGCAGATGGAGAGCCTATGAAGGTAAGAAAAGTTGTAGTTAAAGTAAGTGTAGAACTTTTAAAGTAATTCACTTGTATGCAAAAGCATAAGAATGGAGGATTTTATGGGTAAAAAATTGATGGCATTATTATTATGCGTATGTTTAATGGCCAGCTTTACACTTACGGGATGCGGAAGTAAAAGTGCAGATGGTCAGGAAGTTAAGGTTATCAGAGTAGCATTTAACCAGAATGAAAATCACCCACAGTATAAAGCTATGAAGGAGCTTGGTGAGAAGTTCGAGAAAGCTACTAATGGCAGATACAAAATGACTATATATGCTAACGGTGTACTTGGTGAGCAGGGTTCTATGGCAGAATTCATCAGAACTGGTGCACTTGATATGGCTATAGTACCATGTTCAGTTCCAGAAGGATATGATTCTAACTTTGCTATTGTCGGTGCACCTTATCTTTATCAGGATATGGATCATTTAAGAAGAGCAACAGAATCAGGGGTATTTACAGACCTTTTCAAGTCAACAAGAAAGTACAATTTTGAAGTCCTTACAATATATACAGCAGGTGAAAGAAATATATATGCTGACAAGCCTATCAACTCAGCAGATGATCTTAAGGGTATGATTGTAAGAGTAAATGATAGTACAACATATCTTAATATGGTTAAGTATATGGGTGGTACAGGTACAGCAATGTCACAGTCAGAAGTGTATACAGCACTTCAGCAGGGTGTAATTGATGCGGGTGAGAACAGTGAGCTTGTATATTCAGATTTCAAGCATTATGAAGTAGCTAAATATTACTCATATACAAGACATATTGTTCACCCTGATGTAGTTGTAGCAAGTACTAATTTCCTTGACAGCATGTCAGAAGAAGACAGAGCAATATTTGATAAGCTTGTAATGGAATCAACAGAATATGAATTTGATACATTTAAGGAAGCTGTTGAGGCAGGTAAGAAAGAAGCAGAAGAGCACGGTGCAATCTTTGTGTATCCGGATACTAACGAATTCAGGGAAAAATGCCAGCCATTACTTGACAGTATTGCTAACCAGTCAGATATGACAAAGGATATTTATAATAAAGTAGAAGCTTTAAGAGAGGAGAATTAATATGAAGACAGTAAAAAATATATTAGATAAAGTAACTTCGTATGCAAGTGTATTCATATTTATAATGATGGTACTTATGGTAACTTATCAGGTTGTTGCCAGATACATTTTCTCAGCTCCAAGCAGTGTAACAGAAATACTTACAAGATATTCATTTGTATGGTTAATAATCATATCTGCAACATATATGTTTGGACAGAGAGAGCACATTAATATTGCAGTAGTAAAAGATAAGCTTCCTAAGAAAGCTAAGAGAATCGTCAATATAATAATTGAATGTGTAACAATCGCATTTGCTGGTCTTATAATGGTATTTGGTGGTTTTAAGATTACACATATGAACTTCGTACAGTTTGACTCAATCTTGCATATTCCAACAGGTATTATATATTCAATTATTCCAATATGCGGTGTAATAATTATCTTTTACAGCATATACAATATCGGACTTGAACTTAAAAAAGATGAAGCATAAAGGTACGCAATGCACATAAGTGCATAGAAATGAGAGGTATATATGAGTATAGCATTACAGGTAGCCTTAGTAATGGTTACAATACTGGTTGTACTGCTTGTTATCGGCGCTCCAATCGGTGTAGCAATTGGTATGTCATCAGCAGTATCAATGATATGTATGATTCCAGCAGATGTTTCATTTGCAACTTCTGCTCAGAGAATATTTGCGGGTTCTAATTCATTCTCGCTTATAGCAATTCCATTCTTCATTCTGGCAGGTAATATAATGAATAATGGTGGTATAGCAACAAGACTTGTTAATTGTGCCAAGGTAATCAGTGGACGTATGCCAGGTGCACTTGCACAGTCAAATGTAGTAGCTAATATGTTATTCGGAGCTATATCAGGTTCTGGTGCAGCAGCAGCCGCTGCTATGGGTGGTACAATCGGACCACTTGAAGAAAAAGAAGGATATGACAAGAACTACAGTACAGCAGTAAACGTAGCATCTGCTCCAGTAGGTATGTTAATTCCACCAAGTAACACAATGATCGTATATTCAAGTGTTGCAGGAAGCGTATCAATCGCAGCACTCTTTATGGCAGGTTATATTCCAGGTCTTCTCTGGGGTGGTGCAGTTATGATACTTGCAGGAATTATGGCTAAGAAGCGTGGTTATCAGGCAGAGCAGAGAGTTCCAGTTAAGGTTGCTCTTAAGACATTCTGGCAGGCAATCCCAAGCCTTTTACTTATCGTAATCGTAATCGGAGGTATCCTTGGTGGTATCTTCACAGCAACAGAAGGTTCTGCTATCGCAGTAGTATATGCAACCGTATTATCACTTATATATAAGGCTTTCAAGATTAAAGACATTCCAAGAATTGTCCTTGAAGCAGCTAAGACAACAGGTATCATTACATTTATGATCGGACTTTCATCAATTATGTCATGGGCTATGGCATTTACAGGAATTCCAGATATGATAGCAAATGCAATCCTTGGTCTTACAACTAATAAGTATCTTATCTTACTTCTTATCAATGTATTATTACTTGTAGTTGGTACATTTATGGACGTAACACCAGCGATACTTATCTTCACACCAATTTTATTACCAATCTGTAAGTCATTCGGAATGGATCCAATTCACTTTGGTATCTTACTCTGCTTCAACTTATCAATTGGTACAATAACACCACCTGTAGGAACAATTCTCTTTACAGGCTGCCGAGTTGGTGGAACTACAATCGAAAGCGTAATAAAGACATTGCTTCCATACTTTGCAATAATACTTATTGCCCTCTTGCTTGTAACTTATATACCAATGCTTTCAATGTTCCTTCCTAAGGTACTTGGACTTGTATAAATAAAGGTATATAGATAAAGAAAATGTGCTATTAACTTAAGAAAGAACAGCACTATTAATAACGATAAAATGTGGATATACACCACATTTATATAAACTTTTTTCCTAATATTATGTATGGAAACCGTATTGGTCATATGGCTGATACGGTTTCTTTTTACCATGAATTATGGTATGCTGTTAATAATAATTGTTATGGAGGGAGCATATGCCATTTACACATTTACACGTCCATACAGAGTATTCACTTCTGGACGGTTCAAGTAAAATAAAAGAGATAACTAAAAGAGCGGCAGAGCTTGGAATGGATAGTCTTGCGATAACAGACCATGGTGTTATGTACGGAGTTATTGATTTCTACAGGGCTGCAAAGGATGCAGGAATAAAGCCTATTCTTGGTTGTGAGGTGTATGTTGCTCCGGGTTCAAGATTTGATAAGGAAGCAGGAACAGGTGATGATAAATATAACCACCTTGTTCTGTTAGCAGAGAATAACAAGGGTTACCAGAACCTGATGAAGATTGTATCAAGGGGCTTTACAGAAGGCTTTTATTATAAGCCAAGAGTTGATAAAGAAGTATTAAGGCAGTTTGGTGAGGGGATAATCGCATCAAGTGCCTGTCTTGCAGGAGAGGTTCAAAGATACCTCACAAGAGGAATGTATGAAGAAGCTAAGAAGGTAGCACTGGAATATCAGGATATATTTGGCAAGGGTAATTTCTTCCTTGAATTACAGGACCACGGAATTGCAGAACAGCATTATGTCAATCCACAGCTTTTAAGAATGTCTGAGGAGACAGGAATTGAGCTTATATGTACTAATGATGTGCATTATACCTATGCAGACGATGCAGATGCACACGATATACTGCTCTGTATACAGACAGGAAAGAAAGTTACAGATGAGAACAGAATGAGATATACAGGCGGACAGTATTATCTTAAATCACCGGAAGAAATGTCCGATTTATTCAAATATGCACCGCAGGCAATCGCTAATACAGAAAAGATTGCACAAAGATGTAATGTAGAGATAGAATTTGGAGTTACCAAGCTCCCTAAATTTGCAGTGCCAGATGGCTATACATCCTGGACATATCTTAATTATCTGTGTTACGAGGGACTTAAGAAAAGATATCCAAATCAGGCGGCAGATATATCTGTTGAGGATTTTGTCAGAAAGGCAGAAGAGGAAGCAGTTGAGGATAGAAAAGATGTAGTTATTAAGATTGCCAGGGATACTAATAATATATTTGAAAGATTGGCATATGAACTTTCAGTCATATATTCAATGGGATATGTAGATTATTTCCTTATTGTATGGGACTACATTAATTATGCTAAAAGGCACGATATACCGGTCGGTCCGGGAAGAGGTTCAGCGGCAGGAAGCATAGTATCTTACTGCCTTGAGATTACAGACCTTGACCCTATTAAATACAGCCTTATCTTTGAGCGTTTCTTAAATCCTGAACGTGTATCTATGCCCGATATTGACGTGGATTTCTGTTATGAGAGAAGACAGGAAGTAATAGATTATGTAGTTGCCAAGTATGGTAAGGATTGTGTATCACAGATTGTTACATTTGGTACTATGGCAGCTAGGGCTGTTATAAAGGACGTTGGAAGAGTGTTAGACCTTCCATATGCTATGGTTGATAATATTGCCAAGATGGTTCCAAGAGAGATTGGAATTACAATAGATAAAGCAATTAATGAAAATCCAGACCTTAGAAATGAATATGAGAACAATGAGGCTGTAAGAGATTTAATTGATAAGAGTAAAAGGCTTGAGGGACTTCCACGGCACGCATCTATGCACGCCGCTGGAGTTCTTATATGTGGAAAGCCAGTAGAAGATTATGTTCCGTTATCAACTGGATCTGACGGTGCAGTAGTTGCCCAATTTGTAATGACAACGCTTGAAGAATTAGGACTTCTAAAAATGGATTTCCTTGGTCTTAGAACACTTACAGTTATTAAAGATGCAGAAAATCTTATTAAAAAGCACAATAAGGACTTCTCTATAGATAAGATTGACTATACTGATAAAGGGGTATTTGATGCGATAAGTACAGGAAGATGTGATGGTATATTCCAGCTTGAAAGTGCAGGAATGAAGTCATTTATGAAGGAATTAAAACCTAGCAATCTGGAAGATCTGATAGCGGGTATATCATTATACAGACCAGGTCCTATGGACTTTATTCCACAGTATATAGAAGGTAAGAATAACCAGCAAAATGTTACTTATGCCTGCCCACAGTTAGAACCAATTCTTAAACCAACCTATGGCTGTATTGTGTATCAGGAACAGGTTATGCAGATTGTACGAGATCTTGCTGGATATTCGTGGGGACGAAGTGACCTTGTCCGTAGAGCGATGTCTAAGAAAAAAGCATATGTTATGGAGCAGGAGCGTAAGAATTTCATATATGGCAATCCAGAAGAAGGCGTTAAGGGCTGTGTTAATAATGGTATAGATGAGACGGTTGCAGGAAAGATATATGATGATATGATTGATTTTGCAAAGTATGCCTTCAATAAATCCCACGCTGCCTGTTATGCAGTTGTATCGTTCCAGACAGCATTTTTAAAGACATATTATCCAGTAGAATTTATGGCGGCACTTATGACATCAGTAATTGATAATACATCAAAGGTAGCAGGTTATATATACGCCTGCAAGCAGATGAATATCAATATTCTTCCACCAGATGTTAACGAGTCCCAGATGGAATTCTCAGTAGATAATGGTGGCATACGTTTTGCAATGGCAGGAATTAAGTCACTTGGAAGACCGACAATCAATGCAATTATAAATGAAAGAACAAGTAATGGCACTTTCACGTCAATGCAGGATTTTATTAATCGTATGTCAGATGCACTTAATAAAAGGGCAGTGGAGAATTTTATTAAGGCGGGAGCATTTGATACCTTTGGTAATAAGAGGCGTGCGATGATGCTTGTGGCAGACAGTATGCTTGATAATGCGGTTAAGCAGAAGAAAGATTCGATGTCTGGACAGATGTCACTGTTTGATTTTGTTGGCGAGGAAGAAAAGAAAGATTATGAGATAAAAGTTCCGGATGTTACAGAATACACTAAGGAAGAACTGCTTGGTTACGAGAAAGAAATTCTTGGTGTATATGTAAGCGGACATCCTCTTGATGAATACACTGGAATGGTGAAGAAATATGTAACCAATGTAACAACAGATTTTGAGATAGATGATGAGACAGGCGAAACTAAGGTAAGAGATGGCAATACTGCTACGATTGGCGGAATGATAATGAATAAAAGCGTTAAGACAACCAAGAACGGACAGCTTATGGCATATCTTACAATTGAAGATCTTGTTGGAACTGTTGAGGTAATCGTATTTCCGAGGAACTTTCTTATTAACCGGCCAGTTATAGATACAGCAGATAAGGTATTTGTTACAGGAAGGGTTCAGGCAAATGCAGATGAGAACGCAAGGCTTATATGTGATAAGGTTATAGATTTTAACACTATTCCAAGAAAGCTCTGGATAAGATTCGAGAGTGAAGAAGAATACCAGTCAAAGCAGAGTGAGCTTAATGATATTCTTTACAATTCAGATGGAAAAGATTCTGTTATTATATACTGCACTAAAGAAAATAAAAGGATTGCCCTTCCTGCAAGCAGGACTGTACAGGTTAATTCAGAACTTCTTATGAAGCTTAAGGGTCTGTATGGAGATAAAAATGTTACGACAACATAAAATAATTGTATAAAAATTTAGATAAAAATTATCTAAAATAATATATCTTTTTAAAGATTTGTGGTACTATTAAAAAAGGTTAAACTATTTAGACAATTATAAAGCTGTAAGTGTTATAAAAGTTGTATCTGTTGACAGAGAATACTTTGTTACTTATAAGATATTTATATGGTGAATGTCATAGACTTTAGATGAAAGGGGAAATTATTTATGGCTAAAGAAATTAAAACAATCGGTGTATTAACAAGCGGTGGAGATGCCCCTGGTATGAATCCTGCAATCAGAGCTGTAGTAAGAACAGCTATTAACAAGGGTCTTAAAGTAAAAGGAATTCAGAAGGGCTACAACGGTCTTATTAATGATGAGATTATCGATATGGATAAGAAGAGTGTTTCTGATATTATACAGAGAGGTGGTACAATTCTTTATACTGCTAGATGTCTTGAGTTTATGACAGAAGAAGGACAGAAGAAGGCTGCTGAGGTATGTAAAAAGCACGGGATTGATGGTATTGTTGTCATAGGTGGTGACGGGTCTTTCCGTGGAGCACAGAAGCTTGCTGAGACTGGAGTTAATACAATAGGTCTTCCAGGAACAATTGACCTTGATATTGCCTGTACAGACTATACAATTGGTTTTGATACAGCGGTTAACACTGCTATGGAGGCTATTGATAAGATAAGAGATACATCAACATCTCACGAAAGATGTAGTATTATTGAAGTAATGGGACGTAATGCAGGCTATATTGCACTTTGGTGTGGTATTGCTAATGGTGCAGAGGATATTCTTCTTCCAGAGAGATATAATGGTGATGAACAGGCAATAATTAATCACATTATTGACGGAAGAAAGAAAGGCAAGAAGCATCACCTTATAATTAATGCTGAAGGAATCGGACATTCAACAGGAATGGCAAGAAGAATAGAAGCTGCTACAGGAATAGAGACAAGAGCTACTATTCTTGGTTATATGCAGAGAGGCGGCTCACCTACATGTAAGGACAGAATGTATGCTTCTATTATGGGTTCTTATGCAGTTGATCTTTTAGTTGCAGGAAAGAGCAACAGACTTGTAGCTTATAAGGACGGAAGGTTTGTTGATTATGATATTGATGAGGCACTTGCCATGACTAAGGATATTAGTGATTATGAGTTTAATATAAGTGCTATGCTTTCTAACTAATTATACAGGAAATGGTGAAAAATGATTACAAGTACAAGTAGTTCGCAGGTTAAGCACGTAGTGAATTTGCAGAAAAAAGCAAAGTTAAGAAAAGAGGAGAAGCAGTTTGTTGTTGAGGGCGTGAAAATGGTGTCAGAAGCACCGGCAGACAGACTTGTAAAGGTATATGTATCAGAGACTTTTAAGGCTGATAATGAGGAATTCCTTGAAAGAATGAATTATGACAGCATAGGAAAAGACGTGCTGGAGATTGTGACAGACAACGTGTTTATGCGTATGGCAGATACACAGACACCACAGGGGATTATGGCAGTTGTCAGAATGACAGATACAGATTTGGAAGGCATACTTTCAGACAAGCACAACCCATTACTTCTTATTATTGAAAATCTTCAGGATCCCGGTAATCTTGGAACTATTGTAAGAATGGCTGAAGGTGCAGGCGTTACAGGAATTATTATGAGCAGTAACACAGTTGATATATACAATCCTAAGACAATCCGCTCGACTATGGGTTCACTTTACCGTGTGCCGGTTATATATGTAGATGATATATGCGAGGCGGCTGATGTATGTAAGTCTAAGGGCGTGACAGTATATGCGGCACACCTTAAGGGTACAGATAATTATAATAAGAAAGATTATACAAACCCTACTGCATTTATGATTGGCAATGAGGGCAATGGACTTACAGATAAGTTAGCAGATAAGGCTGATGAATATGTAAGAATTCCAATGCAGGGTGAGGTTGAGTCACTTAATGCTGCTATTGCGTGTACAATTCTTACATATGAAGCAGTAAGGCAGAGATTGTAATAACAGGCAGAAATGTGTCGAAGCTCTCTTTTTAAGGGTACATTTTCATAAATATTTAATAAATGTTAAATCAGTAATATAAGCACAAAGCCACGGAAACACTGTGTTCCGTGGCTTTTTGTAACAAATTTGACAAATTTGATTAACTTTGCTATTATACTTTCGTAACAAAATGTAACAATTCTGTAACATTTTGTAGGTGCATTTAACAACTTGTGCCGGAAAGGGAAAAACTTTATGAAACTTAGAAGTAGCAAAGCTGCTTGTTGTTTGGGAGCTACGCTGGTAGTGATGATGATGCCGGTTCTTCCAAAGGTAACAGACGCCAAACCTACCTATGAGCAACACGAAAGTACAATTACTGATACCGAGGTCAGAGTTGCATCATACGCAGCCAATGTTGAGGAAATAATCTTAACAGGTTACGAAGAACAGCAGGGGCAGATGCAAAATAAAGCGCTTGCGATTACAGAACCTTATCTTGATGTATATGCAGCCGATGATGAGAATTCATCAGTTAATGGCAGACTTTATAAGAACACAGTGGTAGATGTGTTGGAAGTTAATGGCAATATGACTAAGATAAGCTCAGGTAATTGCGAAGGATATACTAAGACAGCCGCTTTATTATTCAATCAGGAGGCAGAGGTTATAGCCCAGACTCTTGATGAAAAAGATATCCTTACAGGATATACAATTGAAGAGGCAGAAGCAAAAGAGGCAGAGGAAGAAGCTGCCAGAATTGCCGAAGAAGAAAGAATTGCAGCAGAACAGGAAGCTGCAAGGATAGCTGAAGAAGAAAGAATACAGGCAGTTATATCAAGAACAATATCTGGAACAGATATATCGTATAACTCAACAATGAGCGTAAGTAATGAAGAAATATATCTTCTTGCCTGCATTATTGACTGGGAAGCAGCTTATGAGCCATATGAGGGGAAGCTTGCAGTTGCTAATGTTGTATTAAACAGAGTTAGAAGCTCTAACTATCCTAATTCAATAACAGGGGTTATATATCAGAAGTCACAGTTCTCAGGAGCATCAGATGGAGCAGGCGGTCCATCAGCTAAGTTCCAGAACAGACTTAACAGTGGTATCCGTACACAGGAATGTATGGATGCAGCACTTGAGGCATTGTCAGGAAAGAACAATATCGGCGGATATACATCATTCAGAATGGTTTCAATAACCAATCTTTCAGCAATGTCAGACTATGTAATAATCGGTGGACACGTATTCCACTAAATAAGAATACCAGCCAGTGAACAGATAAAAGTCACTGTGCTGGTATTTTTTATGATTAGAAAATAGATGAATGTTACCACGCTGGTATTTTTATAATTAATAAACAGTGATGTAAGCAGGTAAGTGTTATTTGAATATGTAAGAAGTTGCATTTATGAGCTGTTTGCGATAAAATGTTATCTAAATTTATAAATCGGGTATTATTAGCAGGATAATATGCTATAGCCTTAGAGCAGAGATTGTTTACATATGATTTATGCTAAAGAATGGAGGAACATTATGAATCTTAAAGGAAGAGATTTTTTAACATTAAAAGACTATACACCAGAGGAAATAGAATATCTTATAGAATTGGCTGCAAAGCTTAAGAAGATGAAGAAGGACGGAGTTGTTGAACAGCCATTACTTGGAAAGAATGTTGCTCTTATATTTGAAAAGACAAGTACAAGAACACGTTGTTCATTTGAAGTTGCAGCACACGACCTTGGTATGGGCGTAACTTACTTAGACCCTAAGGGTTCGCAGATAGGAAAGAAAGAGAGCATAGCAGATACAGCAAGAGTTCTTTGTACAATGTTTGAGGGGATTGAATACAGAGGCTTCGGACAGGAGATAGTAGAAGACCTTGCAAAGTATTCATCAGTTCCAGTATGGAATGGACTTACTAACGAGTACCACCCAACACAGATGCTTGCTGATATGCTTACAATAAAAGAAAAGCTTGGAAGATTAAAAGGTGTTAAGTTCGTATATATGGGAGATGCAAGATATAATATGGGTAATTCACTTATGATAGTATGTGCTAAGCTTGGATTACATTTTACAGCTTGTACAGCTAAGGAATATTTCCCTAATGAAGATCTTGTAAACCAGTGCAGGGAATGGGCTAAAGAAAGTGGCGGTTCTGTAACATTAACAGAAGATGTTACAGAAGGCACTAAGGGTGCAGAAGTTCTTTACACAGATGTATGGGTATCAATGGGTGAGCCTGATGAGGTATGGACAGAGAGAATTAACGCACTTCTTCCATATCAGGTTAATAAGAAGGTAATGGACAATGCTGATAAGAACGCTATATTTATGCATTGCCTTCCAGCTTTCCATGACTTAAAGACAACAATAGGCAAGGAAATTCACGATAAGTTCGGACTTGATGAAATGGAAGTTACAGATGAGGTATTCGAGTCAGAGCAGTCAGTTGTATTTGATGAGGCAGAGAACCGTATGCACACAATCAAGGCTGTAATGGCAGCTACACTTGGAGCATATTAAACCTATAAGTAACGTAACTATTAATTGCATAGAAATGAGGATTGGTATGTATTATACAACAAGTGGTTCTTATAAAAAGACCAAAATGATTATAGATTACACTAATATAGTTCTTACAATTGCAGCAACAGTTATATTTATTATAATAATGTTCCTAAGAAGCAGAAGCGGGGTGCTTTTTCCAATAGAGTTTCTTCTTGGAACAGTTGTTAATACACTTACGGCTGTGAAGCATTTTATAAATGGCAATAAGGTGTCTGGTGTTATAGTGGCAGTAGTTGCAGTTCTTCTTGGAATAATGACTGTATTTACTGCACTTGTGGTATTGTAATAATTATAGGACGGTACGAATATGAAATCAGAGATATTACATTTGTTAAGAAATGCAGATGGATACATATCAGGACAGCAGTTGTGTGAGGCATTTGGCGTATCAAGGACTGCTGTGTGGAAAGCTATTAACCAGTTAAAAGAGGAAGGCTATGTTATAGATTCTGTGCAGAACAAAGGCTACAGAATTACAGAATATCCTGATATAATAACAGATACAGAGATAAGAAGCCTTCTTATAAAAGACAGTGCAATAAAATCCAGGGCTGATAAAGAACAGGACAGGGAAGCTGGCAATAAGGATAGAAATGTAAGCACAGACAAAGAGTCTTATAACAAGCTTAAAGATAATAGCTCTGATGATAATAAGCTTGAGGGAATATTCCAGCATATCAGATATTTTGAGAAGACAGATTCAACTAATAACCAGGCAAAGCTTGCGGCAGAAAGCAATGCTCCTGACGGAACATTATTTGTTGCGGAATGTCAGACAGGCGGCAGGGGACGAAGAGGAAGAAGCTGGGAGTCACCTGCGGGAACAGGAATATGGATGAGCCTTCTGCTTCGTCCGGATATGAGCCCGGAGAGTGCTTCAATGCTTACACTTGTTCTTGCGATAGCAATGGTAGAGGCTATAAGGGAAGAGGTTAAGGATATAGATTGTTATATCAAATGGCCTAATGATATCGTTGTGAATGGTAAGAAGATAACAGGCATACTTACTGAGATGAGTGCAGAGATGGATCTTATACATTATGTTGTAATAGGCATAGGAATTAATGTCAATACAACAGAATTTGATGAGGCAATAAGGGATATGGCTACATCTTTATATCTTGAAACACATAGAAAGATTAAGAGAAGTAATATAATTGCTGCATTTTCAAGAAGCTTTGATAAATATTATCACGAATTCCTTAAGACTAATGATTTGTCACTGCTAGTTGATAAGTATAATGAACTTCTTATTAATAAAGACAGGACAGTCCGTGCTATATATGAGAAAGAGGAGCTTATAGCAACAGCGATTGGAATTAATAAAGAAGGCGAGCTTATTGTAAAAGATGAAGCAGGAAAAGAGATTGCAATAAGAGCTGGCGAAGTTTCAGTGAGAGGATTATATGGATATGTATAGTGATGAAAATGTGGTGCTTTGTGCATCTAATTCTTATGAGAAGAAATATTATTTTAACCCGGATTTTGACAGGCTTCCAGAAGATATAAAGAACGAATTAAAGATAATGTGTGTTCTTTTTACAGAGGAAGTCGGCGGAATACTTGATATGGAATTTGACGAGGAGGGCAACCTGTTATTCAAATCCACAGCAGATGAAGAAGATCTGCTGTATGATGATATAGCGTGCGGACTTCTTGTTAAGAAGAATCAGTATGAAAAAAGAGACCTGCTGGAATCGTTAGAGATGTTCTATAAAGTATTCTTCTTAGGTTTGGATGAGTAAAATATTATAACAACGGAGTTAAGATGAGAATAGGTAATGTTGATATTAAAACAAATGTCGCATTAGGACCGATGGCAGGAGTAACAGACCTGCCATTTCGTCTTTTATGCAAGGAACAGGGCTGTGGACTTTTGTATACAGAGATGGTGAGTGCCAAGGCGGTATTGTATAATAATAAAAATACAGAAGAATTATTAAAGACAGATAAGAAAGAAAGTCCGATAGCTGTACAGTTATTTGGTTCAGAACCACAGATAATGGCAGATATTGCCAAAAGGCTTGCGGAAAGAGATTTTGATATAATAGATGTCAATATGGGATGTCCAGTTCCTAAGGTGGTTAATAACGGAGAGGGGTCGGCACTGCTTAAAAATCCCCTGCTTGTAGGAAATATAGTGGAGGCTATGGCAAATGCAGTTGATAAGCCTGTCACCGTAAAGATAAGGACAGGATTTGACGAAACCTGCATTAACGCTGAAGAAATAGCATATATTATACAGGAGTCAGGTGGGGCCGCGGTTGCGGTTCACGGAAGGACAAGAAGCCAGTATTATTCTGGAAAGGCTGACTGGGATGTAATAAGGCGTGTTAAAGAAAAGGTTCATATTCCGGTAATAGGCAATGGTGATATAAGAAGTGGTGAAGATGCAGTAAGAATGTTTAAAGAGACAGGCTGTGATGCTGTTATGATAGGACGCGGGGCACAGGGTAATCCGTGGATATTCAGACAGGTCAAGGACTATCTTGAAACAGGAAATATTACAGCACCTCCGTCAATAGATGAGATAGTTGATATGATTATCAGGCACTGCCAGATGTTATGCGATGTAAAGGGCGAATTTACAGCAGTGCGCGAGATGCGTAAACATTTTGCGTGGTATACAGCAGGAATAAAGCACGCGGCTGCATTAAGAAATGAAGTTAATCATATAACAAAGCAGGACGAGTTCAATGAATTTGTACAGCAGATGCGTGGATTGACATAAAGTATTAGTTGAGATATAATATCTTGAACATTTTATTAAGCAATAGTAATAATACTATATAAATATTATTTATAGAAAGGTGACGAGCTATGGCAGAGAAACAGTTACTTACAAAAAAAGGATATGAAGAAAGAGTAGCTTTACTTGAGCACTTAAAGGTTGATAGAAGAAAGGAAGTTGCCCAGAAGTTAAAGGAAGCAAGAGAACAGGGCGATTTATCAGAAAATGCTGAGTACGATGCAGCTAAAGATGAGCAGAGAGATATTGAAACACAGATTGCAGAACTTGAAGAAATTCTTAAGAACGCAGAAGTTGTTCAGGATAACAATACAGATAAGGACGCTATCAAGATGGAAAGCGTTGTTAAGCTTCACGATGTAGAATATGATGAAGATATTGAATATGTAATCGTAGGTTCTTCAGAAGCAGATAGTCTTAATAACAAGATATCAAATGAATCACCACTTGGAGCAGCTATGCTTGGCAAGAAGGTTGGAGATACAGTTAAGGTTGAAGCACCAGCAGGAGTTATTGAATATAAGATTATCTCAGTACAGAATGACTAATTATATATAAAGGAGATAAGAAAGTGGCAGATAAGAATAATTCACAGCCAGATGTTAATGAGCAGATTAAAGTAAGAATGGACAAGCTCGCCGCATTACAGGAAGCAGGTAAAGATCCATTTCAGATAACAAAGTATGATGTTACACATCATACAGATGAAATAAGAGCCATCTATGAAGCACACGAAAAGGAACTTCTTGGCGACAGACCAGCAGTTAATACTGATGGTATGGATGAGCAGCAGGCAAGAGAAGCCGTTAATGCTGATTATAATGAGAGAAGAGCTATCATGGATGCTTCTCCTATTGAGGTAAGCTTTGCAGGAAGAATGATGTTCAAGAGAGTAATGGGAAAGGCATCTTTCTGTAATATTGCAGATCTTAAGGGCAGAATGCAGGCATATATATCAAGAGATGCTATCGGTGATGATGCTTATGCAGATTTTAAGAAGTCTGATATAGGTGATATATATGGTATAAAGGGCTTTATATTCAGAACTAAGACAGGTGAAATATCAGTTCATGCAGAAGAAATAACACTTCTTTCTAAGAGCTTACAGGTACTTCCAGAGAAGTTCCATGGAATTACAGATACTGATATGAGATACCGTCAGAGATATGTTGATTTAATAATGAATCCTGAGGTTAAGGATACATTTGTAAAGAGATCACAGATCATAAAGGAAATCAGAAGATTCCTTGATGGCAGGGACTTTATGGAGGTTGAAACTCCAACACTTGTTTCTAATGCAGGTGGTGCAGCAGCAAGACCTTTTGAAACTCACTACAACGCACTTGATGAGGACGTTAAGCTTCGTATATCTTTAGAGCTTTACCTTAAGAGACTTATCGTTGGTGGTCTTGAAAGAGTATATGAAATCGGACGTGTATACAGAAATGAAGGTGTTGACACAAGACATAATCCTGAGTTCACACTTATGGAGCTTTATCAGGCATACACAGATTATGAAGGTATGATGGAGCTTACAGAGAGTATGTTCAGACACCTTGCAAAGACTGTATGCGGAACAACTGAAATTACTTACAACGGTACTAAGATAGACCTCGGAAAGCCATTCAGAAGACTTACTATGAATGATGCTATCAAGGAATATGCAGGCGTTGATTTTGATACAATAAAGACAGATGAAGAAGCTAAGGCTCTTGCTAAGGAAAGAGGAATTGAGTTCGAGGAACGTCATACAAAGGGCGATATCATTAACTTATTCTTTGAAGAGTACTGCGAAGAGAAGTTAATCCAGCCTACATTTATTATGGATCATCCGCTTGCAATCTCTCCACTTACTAAGAAGAAGCCATCTGATCCAGAGAAGGTTGAACGTTTTGAGCTTTTCATCAACACATGGGAAATGTGTAATGCTTATTCAGAGCTTAACGACCCAATCGACCAGAGAGAGCGTTTTGCACAGCAGGATAAGAATGCAGAGAATGGTGATGAGGAAGCACAGCACACAGATGAAGACTTCCTTAATGCACTTGCAGTAGGTATGCCTCCAACAGGTGGTATCGGATATGGTATCGACAGACTTGTTATGCTTCTTACAGATTCACCAGCTATCAGGGATGTACTTTTGTTCCCGACAATGAAGAGCTTGGATAAATAAATCCAGTATTTATGCGGGTTTGAGAGGTATGAATGCGTCAGAGGACGTATTTTAGGACGCATTTTGACATAGTCATATACATCAGTATGTAAGAGTACACAATTTGAAAAGAAATATATTCAATCAAATATGAACTACTAAGAGGACATTTTCTAAAGAAATTTAGAAGATGTCCTCTTTTTGCGTTATGGAAAAATACGTCATTTGGAGCTGTACCGATGACAGAAAGATGTAAGGTGATGACTATGAAGGTAGAAAAAGAATGCAGTGAAAGAATCAGAAAAATAAAGAAGTTTGTAAGATATTCAGAAGGGGCAAAAACGTACAGTATGGGACTTACCAAATTTCAGGCACTGGCAAAAAAGGCAAACGCTTGTTACAAGATTGGACAACTTGTTCTCGTAAATACAGAAATTTTAGATGAGTATCTGGAGCATTTCAGAATCATAAATGAAGATTTTTATAAGTAGGTGATGCTATGGTAAATACATTAAGCGGTTCAGTTAGTGCTTATCGAAATGAAACAATCAGAAAAAGATATATTCGAGTAGACGATGCAATGAGTATGTTGGATGTGTCCAAAGAAGAGGCGCTGGAGATAGCATTAGCAGCAGGAGCACGATATCAGCTCGCAAAGATAACATTGATACATAAAGAAAGGTTGATGGAGTTTATGAAGCATTTTACAAGGGTGCCTAGCTCTAACAAGATAGTTGAAAAGAAATTCGTGAGAATTGGAGAGGGTTCTATGACATATAGTATTGGGCATCATAGGTTTATTGAAATGGCTAGGGCAGCAGGGGCAGTATATAAAATAGGTACAGCAAAAGGAAATACCATTTTGATAAATTTAGAAGTCTTTGATGAATATATGGAGCAGTTTAGAGAACCTGCAACTAAAATGAAGCATCCAATACCAAATATGAAGGGAGATGATTGAAATGGGTTATTCTTATAAGTGCTATTCGGATACGAAAGACTTTATGAAAAAATATGTGAATGCAGAAGAAGGTGCAATCATATACGGAATTAGTAAGTCTCGAATTATTGTTGTTGCAAGAGAAGCAGGAGCAGTGTATAAGGTTGGAAAATCAGCACTTATCAATACTCAATTATTTGAAGAGTATTTGGAACGGTTTCGTGAGCCTGCAAGAGAATTACCTAAGCGTACATGGAAAAAACTAAAGGAAAAATCAGAAACACCAAAAACTGGTGGAGAATTTTGAAAATACACCAGTGGTGTCACTTCCGTAATTTTTTGGCTCATAGTAGAATAGCTATTGTCCAAGAGAGATTGGACAGGACAACTGAATATCAGTTACAGATTTGCAAATAGAGATTTGCACTGCAAAGTAATTTGCAGGTAGTAAAACTACGGGGCATGTACCTGGAGGATGAAAGTCACAGCTATCACATTAGTAGTTTGATGGATCGAAAGATGAAGGACGAGAAGTTGGATGGAAATCTGGTAAAAGGATTCGGCATGTTGCGTAGGGATAATCAACCACGGAGGGCGAAGAGATTGTCCTTATCCTCACAAGGCTAAAAGAGGAGATAGTGCTTCTGAATTAATTCAGAGGGGCGTCGTGAAACACGTTTAGTGGCTCGTCTGTAACTCCCAAGTATGCGGGGCGAGGAGGATAAAGCGCATACCTACATGCTTCAAAAGAAGCAGCACCGGAAGGTGAGCAAAAGGAGGATGTAGAGATGATAGTAGTAATTTTAGTAGCAGGATTTATCATAGGGTCACTGCTTATGTGGACTTTGGCTAAAGCAGCAGGAGATGCAGATAAACGATTAGATGAACTCTATCAGGCTTTTCTTCTTAGAGAGGAGAGTATAGATGGGAATTGTTCAGAAAAAATCGGTCAGGCGATATAAACGCAAATTATCTGCTGAAGAGAAATTAGATAAGGACCTAAAGGATTGTATGAAATGCAAGTATTTTTGGGGCAATGATAACAGATGTATTAGTAACAAATGCTACAAAGAAAAAAAGCAGGTAGTAGTTGATAAGCCTGTGAGTGAGTGTGATGGATGCCCTTACAATAAAGGTGAAGGATATTGTTTTCCTTGTATGAAGAAAATTCTAGGTGAGTAGAGACAGTGATGATATTAATTAGAAAACTATTAAGGAGGAAACAGACTATGAATAACAAAATCGAAGTAATTGGTATTGACCACGGCTGGAGTAATATGAAAACCTCGTCGCAAGTATTTACTACTGGTGTGAAGGAGATTACAACAGAGCCTGCATTATTTGATGGAGTTTTGGAGTATAAAGGTAAGTATTACAAGGTAGGTAGCAGTAGACAGGAAGTGAGAGATACAAAGACAGAAGATGAATCTTTTTATCTTTTGACACTGGCGGCAGTAGCAAAGGAACTGAAAAGAAGAGGATTGTGGGAAGCAAGAGTATTCTTGGCGGTAGGGCTTCCGTTAACAAGATTTGGTAGTGAAAAAGTTGATTTTATGAAGTACCTTACCGCAGAAAAAGATGTCGAATTTCTGTATGAGAATGTAAAGTATCACATTCTTATTGAGAGTGCAGCAGTATTTCCACAGTGCTATGCAGCGGTGGCTGATAAGTTACAGACATTCAATAAAAAGACATTGATTGTAGATATAGGCTCATGGACAATAGACATTATGCCTGTAGTGGATAAGGTTCCTGATGAATCAAAATGTGTTACCATTCCGAAAGGTTTGATTACTTGTATGAGAACTATCAATGAACAGTGTGTCAGACAGTTGAATGGGGAGTTGGACGAGTCCTTTATTCAGGATATTATGCGAACCGGAAGATGTGAAATTGATAGGAAGTACTACGATATTGCTAAAACAGAAATAGAAGCTTTTTGCGAGAGAGTGTATAACTCAATTCGTGAGTATGGTTACAATTTATCTACAACACCTATTGTATTTGTGGGCGGTGGTGCAAGCGTAATGAAGCTTTTTGGTGGTATTAGCCAGAATAACATTAGCTATATCACAGATGTGAAAGCGAATGCCAAAGGATATGAGCAGTTGGCAATGATGGGACTCAGAAAAATGAAGAAATTGGCATAGGGGGTGTGGGAAATGGCATTAGAGCATATTATTAAGCATTCATGCAGATTTAATATTAAGAATCCACAGCATCGAAAGGTAAACGAGGTACTTGTTAATTTGAGTCCTGATGTTTGCAAATCAAAAAGTCAGTTTCTGATAAATGCGGCAGAGTATTATATCGATCATTTTGGGAAGGAAGCATTTATTGAAAGCAGTAAAGATGACAGCCCTTATGTGAGAAAATCTGAACTCAAGGCTATTGAAGAGAGAACTATAGCGGCAGCTGTTACAGAAGCAAGGAATGAAGTCATCAGGCATCTGGGAGGTTTGTTGTCTGGAGCAGTAACTTTACCTACAATTAAGCAAGCGAATACTACAGATAAGGAACCGGAAGAATTGAAAGAGGAGCCGGAGGATGATGAAACCGTTACAGATTACGCATTAAGCTATATGTTTGATGGAATGGAGGAATAGTATGGTAGGAAGATTTTTTGCCGGATTAGGCAATGTATTAGTAGCAATATTGAAAGCAATCGCTTGGCTTATGCTGAATGCGTTGCAGTTAGTTCTAAATGTGGCAAAGGTCTTCTTGTTGCTGTTAGGACTGGTAGGTAGAGTATTTCTTGCTTTTGTTAGAGCAGGAACACCATAAGAAGGGAGGATTGCGGTATGATGAAGACTTTTATGAACTATCGCAGGAATCGAAGATTGGTAAAATACTTCTTCGGTTTTAAGAAACTTTTGGTATAATAGTGGAAGGAGATTAATATGCATCGAGTACGGGACCGACCCAATTGAGTGTCCCGTGTATCTGAAAAGATGATGTTCACATAGTGAGAGTGGACAGGCACGGACACAACAGCCTATCCCTCTTACGGAAAGGGATGGGTGATGATTATGAAGAATTTGTTATATATTCTTTTATCTGTAATAACACTTGCACTTGCAGGTTGTAGTACAACTGATAATAAAAAGGAAGCTGATACCACCGTAGTTGTAGAGAATGCTGATGAAAAGGAAACAGAATTATCTACATATGAGAGTGAAGAGGTTGAAACTGCTGAATCAACAGAGAATGAGACAAAGGAAGATGAGACGAATCAGACTGAAACAACTGCATCTACAGAGGAGCAGCTGAATCAGACTGAGGAATCTGCTTCAACTCAGGAAGAAACAGAAACGGAAGAACCGACAGAAGCTCCTACAGAAGTACCAACCGAGGCACCGACAGAAGCACCAACGGAAGCTCCTACAGAAGCACCGACCGAGGCACCAACGGAAGAACCGACTACGGAAGCTCCGACTCAGCCTCCGGTACAGGAACCGGAATTTGTAGCATATAATCCTTACAATGTAGCACAAATGGCGAATGATAAGGTAAAAGCGGCAGGAAAGATACTGTTACCGGAGAATCTGGACAGACTTTTAGCAGAGGGAGCAATTACACAGGAAGAGTATAATGAGTATTATCCGTATGATGGTTGCGGATACTATAGTGTATTCATAGAAACCAATCTTCTGATAGCTCAGGATATAGTTGGTACACCTTTAAGAAGTGAAGAGGCTATTGCAGAACATATTGCAGGAATGCTGGTACTTGAAACCGGACCATATGTGTATGTGGAGTGCAATGGTGTTTATAACCATAATGGCACCGATTTTTATGAGTTCAGGTGTTACAGATAATTGAATAAAGAAACTGAGAACAGGCTGTAATGGTCTGTTCTTTTATTTTGAGTAAGCCGATGGAGGTTTACTCAAGCCTCCATTGGTGGGAATGGAGGAATTAGAGTGAAACAGAAGTTTAAAAGATTTTTAGCCGGGTTCATGGCTATGCTCACAATCTTTACAACCTTTGCCACGAGTGGCACGACTGCATTTGCTGCCAGTCCTCAGGCAAATATGAAGATTTGGTTTGCATCACCAAGAGCAACCGGGGAAATTAGTGAGTTGAAAGCAGGTTATTCGCATGGAAGAATGTTCTATCACTGGATTGATGGTCATGCTTCATATTGCCTGAATTATTCGTTGTCTGCAAGTAACGGTCAGCTTATGACGAGTTATGATGAGCCACAGACAAATATTAATGATACGCAGAAGAAACTGCTTCATTATACGCTTTATTACGGGCATGATTACACGGATGGTAATACAGAGCCTAGCCAGACACAAAAGGACGAATTTGCGGCTACACAGGCTCTTGTATGGGGTATCGTAAATAACCTTTATGGTACAGACTCATGTGATTCAATGGCGCAGAAGATTTGTAATGCTGCTTACGACCCTGCTTATGCGTACAGTTATTATGAAACACTTAGAAACAAGGTTACAAATGCCTTTTATATGGGTGTTCCGAGTTTCGCATCGAAGTATAGGTCAGAAGCACCTACTTACGAATTAAAATGGAACGAAAGCAATCAAAGATTTGAAATCACTTTAACTGATTCAAACGGTCTTATCAGTGGTTTTGATTTTTCTATTAGTGGATATTCTGTCCAGACAAACGGAAACAAGATTACTATCAGTTCCACACAGGTTAATACCACATCAACTACAGGAACATTTACAACTAAGAGTGATGCGGTTGAAATTACCGGAAGTAGTGTGTTTTGGTTGACTGGCGATCCGGGCGACCAGGAGATGATGTCTTCAAGACCGGGTGCAGACCCTGTTAAGGCATATATCAAAGTTAAGACCGAGAACATCGGTTATGGCAAGCTTATCAAGCAGGACGAGGAGAGCGGTGTAAAGCTTTCCGGTGCCAAGTATGGCATTTATACTGACAGTGCCTGCACAAACAAGGTAGATACTATTACTACAGGAAGTGACGGAAGTGCAACTTCCAAGGCTTTAGTGGCTGGAACTTACTATGTAAAAGAGATTCAGGCTCCTACCGGATATGTGATTAGTGACAAAGTGCACACACTTACTGTAAAGGCGGGTCAGACAACTACTTTTACAGCTACAGATAAGGAACAGCTTGGAGCACTTACCATCTATAAGGAAGGTGAGGTTCTTACCGGATGGGATGGCAGCAACTTCACTTATGAATTGAGAAAGTTGCCGGGTGCAACATTCAAGGTAACTGCCGGAGCGGATATTTATAAGGCAGATGGAACCAAGGTTTACAGCAAGGATGATGTAATTGCAGAAAATCTTGTTACCGGTACTGATGGTCTGGTAGTTCTTACCGACCTTCATCTTGGTACTTATGTGGTAACAGAAACAAAGAGTATTGACGGTTATACCATCAACACCACACCTGTGACTGTTAAGATTGAGTACAAGGATCAGAATGTGGAAGTGCAGTATGAGTCTGCAACCATCCAGAATACAAGACAGAAGGCAGAGGTTTCCGTAGTAAAGAAGGACTCTGACACTGCAAATGTGTTGGATGGTGGTAAGTACACTCTTTATGCAGGCAATGATATTAAGAATTACGCAGGTCAGGTTATCGTAACCAAGGGTACTGCTTTACAGACAGTAACTACAGGAGAAGATGGCAAGGCTGCATATACTTTGGATTTGCCGATTGCTAACAGCTACTATATTTCTGAAACACAGGCACCTTACGGTTATGTGAGAAACAGTAGTGATGTTTACAGCTTCAATTTCAATTATCTGTCTGAAACTACAGCAAAGGCTACTTTTAGCCATGAGTTTGTAAATGACAGAACTACTGCTAAGATTCATATCTACAAGGTAGATAAGGAAACAGGTCTTGCAGTACCACAGGGCGATGCTTCTTTAGAGGGAGCTGTATATGGGTTATATGCTCGTGAAGATATTATGCATCCGGACGGAGCTACCGGAGTCGTATTCAAAGCGAATGATTTGGTGGCTACCATGACGATTGATGCTAATGGTGATGCGGAAGTAAATAACCTTTATCTTGGTAATTACTATGTGAAGGAAATTACTGCACCGGAGGGATACCTTTTGGACGAGGAAGAACATGATGTAGTTTGCGATTATGAAGGTGATCTTGTAACAGAGGTTTCAAGAAGTACAACTTCAGCAGAGCAGGTTATGAAGCAGCCTTTCCAGATGATTAAGGTATCTGACAATGGAGAGGATACAGAAGCTCCATTGATTGAAAAGGCTGGCTTTACAGCTTACCTTAAGTCATCTTTATCCGTAAAAGAAGATGGCAGTTTTGATTTTGACAGTGCAAATCCTGTTGTGATTGGAGCAAACGGAGAGACACAGCTTTTCACAGATGAAAAGGGACATCTGGTTACAATTCCTATCCCTTATGGAACTTATGTAGTGATTGAGACAGTAACTCCTCATAACATGGAGACTATCAAGCCTTTTGAGGTACACATTACTGAGAACAATCCTACAGAGCCACAGGTTTGGAGAGTGTTCATTGACAGAGAGTTTACAGCAAAGCTCCGTGTAATCAAGAAAGATGCAGATACCGGAATGACAGTTCTGATCCCTAACACAGAGTTTAAGATTTTCAATATGGATACCAACAAGTATGTGGAAATGATTACAACATATCCTTCCAAGGAAGTCCACACATCATTCTTTACGGATGCAGATGGTGATTTGATTTTGCCGGATGTATTACCGCTTGGTAATTACCGTATTGAAGAAGTGGCAGCACCTTTCGGGTATGTGCTCAATGAAAATTATGTGGAAGTAAAAGTGGATACTGATACTTTCTACGAAGTGGACCCTGACACTTACGAGGCAATCATTACCGTAGAGTATGAAGATGCTCCTGCGGTTGGTGAACTTTTGATTGAGAAGAAGGGTGAAGTTTTGGATGCTTACAAGGGTGGTTTGTTTGCAGATTCCGAGGAAAAGGAATTTGTCTACAAAGAAGGCTCTCTTGCGGGTGCCAAGTTCGAGGTTTATGCTGCTGAGGACATTTACACAGCAGACATGCAGTGTGACGCTGATGGTAACAGAAACAAATATTACAGTGCCGGGGATTTGGTAGCAACTGTTGTTACGGATGAAAACGGAAAGGCTGTAGTAACTGATTTGCCTCTTGGTTCTTACAGAGTTGTGGAAGTGGAAGCTCCTTACGGCTTTGTGCTTAACAGTGAAGAGCAGGTTGTAACTTTCGTATATGTGGATGATAAGACTCCTGTGATCAAGGAGAGTGTGACATTTACAAACGAGAGACAGACTCTTGATTTATCTGTAATCAAGAAGGATGCAGAGACTGAAACACCGATTGCAGGTGCGGTATTCGGCTTATATGCTGATGAGGATATTGTGAATGCAGAGGGTAAAGTAATTGTGGAAGCAGGAACTCTTATGGAAGTAGCTGCTTCTGATGCAAACGGAGTTATCCAGTTTGTGAAGGATTATCCTTTCGGTAAGTATTCCGCAAAGGAAATTGAAGCTCCAAAGGGTTATGTATCAAGTGATGTAGTTGTAACCTTTGATGCGAAGTATATGGGTCAGGATGTAAAAGTGGCTGAATACAGCAGTGACTTTACAAATGTTCCTACTACTTTTGAATTTAAGAAGGTAGACATTACAAGCGGTGCAGAGCTTTCCGGTGCAACACTTACTGTACTTGATAAGGATGGTAATGTGGTTGATACCTGGACTTCCAAGGCTGGCGAGGTTCATGTGATTAAGAAGCTTGTAGTGGGTGAAACTTATGTGCTTCGTGAGGAATTTGCTCCATATGGATATCTTAAGGCAACTGATGTCGAGTTTACTGTAGAAGATACAGAGGAAATCCAGAGCGTTGTTATGAAGGATGAGGTTCCTACCGGAACAATCATCATCAACAAGGACGGAGAATTTGTTACTGACATCAACCTTGTAAAAGGTCACTGGTATGATTTCGTATTTGATTATTTCAAGAAGTCCCTTGCAGGTGTTACTTTTGAGATTTATGCAAGAGAGGATATCGTAAGTCCTGATGGACTTGATACTGTTTACTATAAGGCAGATGAACTTGTGGCAACCATCGTTACAAACGATGATGGAATTGCCATGATTAGTGATTTGCCTCTTGGTAAGTATTATCTTGTGGAGACAGCTACCATCGAGGGCTTTGTGCTTGACAGTACACCAATCGAAGCTGACCTTTCTTATATCGACCAGAATACAGAAGTGGTATATGCAGGTATGGATGTAACCAATGAGAGACAGAAGGTTCAGATTACCGTAATCAAGAAGGATGCTGACACAAAAGAAGTTCTTGAGGGAGCTGTGTTTGGTTTGTATGCAAAAGAGGACATCTTTAATGGAGACGGCAAGCTGATTGTAGCAGCAGATACTTTTATTGAGAAGGCAGTAACCGGAACAGACGGTACTGTAACCTTTTTATCAGACCTTCCTCTTGGAAAGTATTATGTGAAGGAAATGGAAGCTCCTGCCGGATATGTGAAGTCTGATGTATGCTTTGATGTAGATGCGACTTACAAGGGTTCTGATGTGGAAGTAATCGAATTTGAGGCAGAGTTTGAAAACTATCCGACTAAGCTTGAGATTTCCAAGACTGACATTACCGGAGAGCATGAGCTTAAGGGTGCTACACTCTCAATCATTGATGTTAATGGAAATGTAGTAGCAAGCTGGGTATCTGATGGTACTGCTCACTATATTGAAAGAATCCCTGTTGGCAAGTATATTCTTAGAGAGGAGATTGCCCCTTATGGATATAAGATTGCTAACGATGTGGAATTTGAAGTGACAGAGACTAAAGAAATCCAGAAAGTATCCATGAAGGATGAGCTTGTAAATGGTAAGATTATCATTGAAAAGACAGACGAGTATACCAAGAAGGGTATCGCAGGGGTTGAGTTTGAAATCAGTGATAAGGATGGCAATGTGATTGAAACACTTGTAACTGACAAGAACGGTCATGCTGAATCCGGCGAACTTCCTATTGGTGTATTCAAAGATGGTGCTTTTGTAGAGGATATCAAGTATTATGTGGTTGAAACAAAGGCTGCGGAAGGATATATCCTTGATGAAACTGTGCATGAAGTGGTATTACAGTATGATGATGCAGCTCCTGAAGTTGTAACTTATACGTTGAATATCACAAACAAGCCTACAGAGCCTAAGCTTCCTCAGACCGGGGATGACTTTAATCCTTGGCTTTATGGTATGCTTGGCTTATCTGCTTTGGCAGTAGGTGCAGTCGCTTTCTTTGGTAAGAAGAAGGAAGATGAAGTAACTGAATAATGTTTTTCACAGAGGTGTAGGCCGTGTTGCTTACACCTTTTATTTTTTTGGAGGGATTGCTTTGATTGGAGAAAAGATTAAGGAATACCGGGAAAGAAGAGGTTATTCAAGGGAGGAACTGGGACGATTATGCGGATTTGGAAGAAACAGTGAAGATGTTATTGCCCGATTTGAGCGTGACGAGGGATTCCCGGACCTTGAGAAACTGAAAAAGATTGCAGAGGTGCTTTATGTGCCTCTGGAAGTATTGTGCCCGGTGCCTTGTAGGGAGTGTCCCTATAAAAAGAAAAGGGTTGTCATCCACTTGGAAGATGATCCCGGCTATGAAACAGAAGTAAAGACATATGGAGAGCCAGATGATGAAGGCTTCCTATATGACAATTTGGATTAAGGAGGACTTTTTATATGATGAATTATGAGATTTTTAAGGAAGTGGTGGCTGAGAAGTTTAAGTCTTATCTTCCTGAACGTTATCAGAATATGGAGCTTAGAGTGGAGTCGGTGAATAAGGTAAACAGAGTTATGGATGGCATTACACTAATTGACCACTCTGCTGAAAAGAACATATCACCGACCATATATATCAACAATATGTATGACCACTATCTTCATACAGAGAACTTGCAGAAGGTATTACAGGATGCCGCAGAAAGTATGGATAAGGCATTTTTAGAAGCACCCCAAGCAGGCATTCTTGATATGGATAATGCCAGAGACAACATCGTTTTTCAGGTAGTTAATACCATGCAGAATGAAGATATGCTTAGGGATATGCCTCACAGAGATTATCAGGATTTATCCATTATCTATCGTTGGGTGGTGGCTGTTGATGAAAGAGGAATTCAGAGTACGGTTGTGCGTGACAACCTTGCAAAGCAGCTTGGTATGACAGAAGCAGATTTATTTAAGTGTGCTGTGGAGAACACCAGAAGAATTTTCCCGCCTATGGTTAAGTCCATGAATGATGTGATGAGGGATATGATGATGAGTGACGGTATGCCCGCAGAGATTGCAGACATGATGCTTGAAGAGATGCCTGCTGACAGAACGATGTGGATTATCAGTAATGACCGAGGTGTCAACGGTGCAGGTTCCATGCTTTATGAGGATGTGCTTCATAAGCTTGCTATGAAGCTGGAGTCAGACCTTTATCTTTTACCTTCGTCCGTGCATGAGTGCATCGCAGTCTCTGTTGATATGGGTGATCCTTATGAACTTGCAGAAATGGTAAATGAGATTAATATGTCTCAGGTATCTTTGGAAGAGAGATTATCAAATCAGGTATATCACTATGATAAGGATGCCAGAAGACTCACTTTGGCAACGGATACTCCAAACAAGAGACTTGACGGTATGGTGGCTGAAGCAAATCTTATTTATATGGATGCAGGCAAATCCAGATAGGAGGCATTTATGGAGCAGGAAATGACCGTAAAGGAACTGATTGCTCTTGTGAATGGCTGTGAGGGTGACTTTATGATACAGATTGAGGTAAAGGAGGGCGATGCGTGTGAAGAAAGATGCAAAGAATCTGATGGATGATGCAAAGCCCTTTCAGCTTGATGCTGTAAGAGTAAAGCTTGTGAAGGAGGCTCCGCTTTTTTCGGAGCTTCCTTTGCAAAATCCTTATGATGCAGTAGCTGCCATAGGAGACCTGTTATGCGACATGGACAGGGAAGTAGTGTGTGTGGTAAATCTGCAATCAGACCTTAAACCTATCAATGTGACATTTGCCAGTATCGGTTCATTGAATGAAGCTATGGTGCATCCGAGAGAAATGCTTAAGGCAAGCATATTGTCAAATGCGGCAAGCGTAATGCTTATTCACTCACATCCCAGTGGCAACCTTCTCCCAAGTAAGCAGGACACAATGATAACGGATCGTATGAATGCGGTGTGTGAGATGGTAGGGATTCAGCTTATAGACCATGTAATAGTCGGCGGTAATAACAGAGAATTTTTCAGTTTCAAAGAAAAAGGACTTATGGATAATCCGAAGATTACCTATGCTACGGATTATCGGAACTTTAGCTTTACAAACAGCCTTGTGGCAGAGCAGGGAAAGGGGAGATAAGGATGGAGGAACGATTTACAGACAGTGAACTTGCAATCGCAAAGAGTGTGGATTTAACTGCGGTGGCATCTTATCTTGGGTATACCGTGAAGCGTGTGGGACATTACCATACGCTTAAGGAAATGGATTCCATCAGAATTTATGATAAGAGCCACTGGTTCAGATGGTCAAGACAGTATGAAAAGGGCGAAAACGGCGGTTCACAGATAGATTTCTTAAGAGTGTTTTGTGGGATGGAAGTAAAGGAAGCGGTCTGGTGGCTTTTGGATTTTGCCGGATACAGAAGAATTGATAATGCCCAGAAGAAACCGGAATTAAAGTATCAAGTGACTGCGACAAAGAAGCAGGAGCCTAAAAAGTTCGAGCTTCCATTACCAGCACAGGATAATTGTTTTCTTTATTCGTATCTTAGTGAAGAGCGTGGCATCAGTAAGATGGTTATTGACTACTTTGTTTCCCAAAACCTGATTTATGAAAGCAGGCATTACCACAACATTGTATTTCGTGGCAATGACAGAGACGGTGTGACAAAGTTTGCCAGTATGAGAGGTGTGTTTGACAAAGAAGGAAAGCCTTTTAAGTGTGATGTGGCAGGCAATGATAAGCGATACGGTTTCAATGTGGTAAATGATGCCAGTACGGAACTGGTTGTATTCGAAGGAGCAATCGACCTGATGAGCTATGTTGATATTTTCTCTGATTATGAGACAAACAAGATAGCACTTGGGATGCTTGCTGATGCACCGCTTATTACCTTTCTTGATGAACATCCGCAGATTACTTCCATTAAGTTTTGTTTGGATGGAGATGCACCAGGGCGTAAGGCAGCGATACAGCTGATGGAAAAGTATTATGGAATGGGATATGAGGTTGAGGATTGTCCGCCGCCGGAAGGATATAAGGATTATAATGAATGGCTGGTCAAAGCGAAGCAGGATTTAGAGGTGGGTCAAAAAGTGGAGCACCTTTGCGAAAGTGGCTCCAAAAAGTGGAGTACTTTTTCAAAAGTGGCTCCAAAAAGTGGAGCACCTAATTCTGTAAGATGAACAGCTTATGATAAGTAGAAAAAAGGGTGGGTCAAAAAGTGGAGCACTTTTACGAAAATGGCTCCAAAAAGTGGAGTACTTTTTCAAAAGTGACTCCAAAAAGTGGAGCACCTATATAAATATCAGGGGTTTTAGGGGATTTTCCCCTAACTAGATGCACGAAGTGACTTGTGGTCACAAAGTGCGTATCTAGCAGAGGACAGGGCTATGCTCTGAACTCTTAAGACTTCTGAAAGATTTCTCAAAACACAGATAAGGAGGTGTGGTTGAAGCAATGGGAAATGGAGATGTAAGCATAACAGAAATCAGACAGCCCCAAGAACTGGTTGCGTTCATTCAACGGAATGACATCCCAATCGTTATGACGGATAAAGAGGCGGAGATGCTTCTTGGTTACCTGACAGGTCATGATTATGTGGTTGGTTTTGCTGAGGGGCAGTTTTACCGGGGAGACTTGGATGAAGTTCCGGGTGAGATTGTGTGGGATGACTATACAGTTGATGACTTGATTGATGCTGTGTGTGAATGGAATTATGAGCTGATACTTGATATGGATGCAGAAAGACAGAACCCGAAGGATATGATTGATTTTTCCAATAAGCAGAGTAAGTATGAAAGCTTAAAGGAAGAAGAGGCAGTGCTGGATAGGCTTTTCGACCAGACGAAGTACAGGGCAGGCATAGACAGACTGGCAGAGGAATTGGCAAATCAGTTTATCCAGAATCTTAATAGGAAGGGGCTGGATAACTCGGTTGAGACACTGGTATCGGGCATCAGGGAGCCTGTCATGAGTGGAAAGGCTAGGTGATGTTGTGTCAGATAGTGGAATGACGATGACGAAGAAATTTCGTTTAAGTGTCAAAGATGCAAAACTTTTGAAGGCGAAAGCTGAAGAGGCAGATATGACGGAATCAGAGTATTTGCGACTGATGATATCACAAAAACCCAATGACTACCCGGAGGTAAGGCAACTGCTTCGTGATTTGATTAATGAGGTAAACCGTATCGGTATCAATATCAATCAGATTACTTACAACCATAATGCAGAGCTTTACTCAGCTGATGATAAGGAGAGACTTATTGCCTATATGCGGAAACTGAATACGGCAGTGGCAAAGGTGGTGGATATCGTTGGCAATCAGTAAGATTTTGTATATGAAGGATTGTGGCGGTCACTTTCATGGAAAGCACTTAAAGCAGGCTCTTGATTATGTAATGAATCCGGAGAAGACACAGAATGGAAGATTGATTGGCGGAATGAACTGTCAGCCGGAAACTGCATTTAAGCAGATGATGGATACCAAAAAGGAGTTTGGCAAGGTAGATAAGCGACAGGGCTACCATCTTATTTTGTCTTTCAAGGAAGGAGAAGTAAGCCCTGATACAGCTTATGAGATTACACAGAAGTTTGTAAAGGAATACCTTGGCTCGTTGTATGAAGCAGTTTACTGTATTCATGACAATACGGACCATGTTCATTCACACATTATTTTCAATAGCGTAAGTTTTGTGGATGGACGGAAGTACCGTTATGAAAAAGGAGACTGGGCAAGGGATATTCAGCCAATCACCAACCGATTGTGTGAGGAGTATGGCTTATCCACCATTGATATCGGTGGAGGCAAGGATGAGGACCGTGATTATTATAAAGAACATAATGATTACCGGGACGGTAAGTTTGTGTGGGATAAGATGATAATCAGGGACTTGGATGCCTGTATTTTGCAGGCGGGTGATTTTGATGAGTTTATGGAGCTGCTTCAAAATAAGGGATATGAAATCAAGCAGGGGAAACATCTTGCAGTGAAGCCTCCCGGAATGGGGAGGTATCGCAGGTGCAAAACCCTTGGTGATGATTATACCGAAGAAAGCATACGTCGTAGAATAGAAGAAGAGGATTTATCCTTTTATCGGTCAAATAAGGAGTTTAAGCCTGAGATTGTAAAGTGCTATGTCAGACGATATAAAAGAGCCAGACTGAGCGGATTACAGAAGCGTTATTATGCTAAACTGTACCGTATCGGTAAACTGAAAAAACGACCGTACTCACAGGTATGGAAATATAAGAATGACATTAAGAAAATGGAGAAGCTGCAACAGCAGTATCTGTTTTTGGTAAGGCATGATATTCACAGTATGGAGGAACTTGCCTCTACTGTGGTTAATCTGACGGATAAAAGGAAAGAGTCATCAGCAGAAAAGAGTCGGATATACCGTGCAAGGCAGAGGTGCAAAAGTCTGTTTGATGTTGCAGAGCAGATGGATGAATTGCAGTCTGCGGAAAATAGTTTTCAAATGGGGGATAAGTTTTTTACAGAGGAGCATCGGATGTGGATGGAGCTTGAGGCGAAACTTAATGAAGAAGGATATTCTTATGAAGAGATAAAAAAGCTTCGAGAGTATTACAGAGAGCAGATTGCCAATGTAAGCCATAAAGAGAGAGCTTCCACCAAGGAGCTTAATCTGGGGAAAGCCATATGGAAGGATATGGTCAGCGAGGAAACAGATGTTACGCTCCTTTATGAAGACAGGACACAGGAGAAAACGCAGGACAAAATTATTACGAAGCAGCCTAAACGATAGGCTGTATTTTTTATGGAGGTAATTATGGAACGAAGTGTAGAAGATGCAATTAAGCGTAATAACCATATCACAGAGCTTCGTGATGCGGCAAAGTACGGGCAGGAGGTTGTTGACCTTGTGCAGGCTGATATGGACTATGGACTTACTGTGGAACAGACCAAGCTTTATCTGAAGCGTAATCTTAAGTTTCCACAGATGAAGATGATTTCAATGTGTCTTAGAAAAGGTGCAAGTGATGCCTTTGTAGAGCTTGTGACTAAGTACAACATGGACGGTCATCAGATACAGGTGGCAATGGAGTTTTTTGAAAAGGGTGTGACGCTTGAAAATATTGAGACTGTGTTTGCCAAGGATGAGACGCCGGCTAATATGCGTAAAACCTTTGAAGCGATGCTTGAGAAGGTAAAAGAAGTGCGTTCTTCCTCGGAGGTGGCACCGGAGTATGTGCAGGGGCTTGTGAAGCAGATTGAGGAGGCTGTGGCAAAAATCCAGTATCAGGAAGAGCGTTATGATGAGCTGAATAAGAAGCTTAAGGTATTTGAAAATGCCAAGGCAGATGCAGAGGTTCATGACGGTCTTGTGAAAAAGTTAGGAGATACAGAGGCAGAGCTTAGCAACCAGCAGGAACAGGTAAACAGAGCCAATGCCACGATAGCAAGGCTTCGTGAGCAGATAGAAGAAAAGAAGAAGGAGATGGAGAAGATGCAGAATCGAATTGACACGTTAGAGGATAAGCTTGTGAATATGGCAACTGCAAAGGATGCTGATGTAACACCTAAACAGCCGGAAGAAACTGTGGTTAAAGCACCTGAAAAGAATGATGCTGTAAAAGAGGATGTAAAAGTGCCCGGCAATTCACAGACATTCTTTGATGAAATACCTGTAATGGAGAATCCTTATAAGATTCCTGTTTTTTATCAGTTACCTGTGGTTGATGCAAACGGCAGGGTTGTTCAGCATGTGCAGGTGGAAAGAACCGTAAGAAAAGGTAATCAGGGTGCTTTTGCCGGGTTCCTTGGTAAGCTTGGATTTATGAAAAGGTCACGTCAGGACATTGTAAAGCTTTTGGCAAGTGGTGATCTGGTTCCAGCGCAGCTTGTGCAGATTAGATGTGCCATTGAAAAGGGACTTACTGAAGCACAGCTTGTGGAGCTTATCAATAATAATGTTTCAGCTGAGAAGATGAAAGAGATTATTGATATCGCAGTCCTTGAAAACAGTATGGATTATTAGGAGGTAGCTATGGGTTTGACAATTATTAGTGAGACTGTGAGTGAGATGTGTAAGGTTGCACACAGTTTTTCAGACGGAGAAAAGGAGTTTGTTGTCCAGTTTGCTTTTAAGAGTGGAGACAAGACCTTAACCAATCAGCTGATAGACGAGCTTTCCCAGTGTGAGGATGGGCAGGAATCACAGAGCATTATGGAACAGTATGCCAAGATGATTGATATGAAACCTATGTGGGTAAGTCAGATTGAAAATCTGCTTGTTTCCATTGAGATGTATCGTATTGAGGAAGAGAAGGCAATCAATCGTCTTGCGGAAGTTTTGACTGCTTATGGTGTGGATGTAACGGAGGAGCAGGTCAGAAGGGCTGATGCAGAGGAAATTAAGGAAAAGGTCAATGAGAGCAGAAGGGAGCAGGAAGAGGAGGATGAGGAGCGTGAAAACGCAGAACAGTCCGAGCAGTATGTTCCTAAATGCACACTCAGAGAACCGGTGTTATAAGGAGGGATTTTAGATGGCAGAAGAAATTCAGGAAGCGGTGCAGATTATCCGAGTAGCCTATGATGGTATTGAGATTGCCATGAAGGTAGGAAGTGGCGGTATCAATGCCATGCAGAAGGCAATCGACTTTTTGAAGGGGATGCTTGATTATGAGAAGACGCTTGGTAAAACATCCATGAGAAAGCTTCTTATGAAGGGTGGAGATTTGCAGGTATTGCAGTTTGAAACCAAGGATATGAAGAAAGTTGAGAAGATGGCGAGGAAATACGGTATTCTTTATTCTGTATTACCGGATGTCAATAAGAAGGATGGACTTAGTGAGGTTATCTTCCATACAGAGGCAGTTCCCAGAGTGAATATGATGATACAGAAGCTTAGCTTTGGTCGTATCGCAACCTTTGACGATTACTTAAAAAACGGGGATGAAAAGCAGCTTGGGAGGCTGATGGATTTCCTTAAAAGTCAGAAAATGGGAAACGATAAAACCCACACTGCAGAAAGTGCCAGAGCCAGTGCTGCAATGGATGGTCTGATTGAAAAAGTCGGACTGTTTGCAATGGAGAAGCAGAGTATCAGTGTGGATGCTGTTAAAGAGAATTTCAGTATTGATCATTCACAGGCAGAGAATGTTTTAAAGCAGTTAGAAACCATTGGTGTGTTAGGTGCGAAGAATGAAGCCGGGGAGCATAAGGTTATTATGGATAAGGATGCCTTTTTGAATCGTATCAGAGGATATCAGAACCTTGCAGAGCGAATGATGGCAGTATCTGCATTCAAGAATACAAACCTTTCCGATGTCACTATCAGTAAGACGCTGATTGTGCAGGAGAATGACCATGCGGTGAAAACCAGAGTGCCGGGAACATGGGGCGAGAATGCCCGCTATGTGTGGCTTAAGAAAGAGAATATCATGGATATTCACAGTGGAAAGACCATGCTTACCTTCATTGACAACAGCAAGAATTATAAGTTGTATGATGAGGATAACCGTGTGGTGGAAACCAAGCGTGGCGATGAGCTTTACAGTCATTATGACAAGGTAGAGTCCTCTGTGCGTGAGAAGTATGAGAAAACGCAGGTTAAGGAAGAAGTCAAGACAAAGACTGTGAAGCAGACCAAGAAAAGCACACCTACAGTGAAGAAGAGGTAGTGCCTATGCAGACAAGTAAGAAGAAACCTTCCATGGTGTTTTTGTTACTTGGTGCAGTACTTGCCGGGTATTTGGGATACCTGATTGGCGGAGCGTGGGAACAGGGCATTGATTTGATGGAGTTTATGGACCGTTTCAATGTTGTATGTGCAGCTCCTTTTGCAAATTATTTCAATGAGAATAGTGTGAAGTGTATAGCCATAGTTGTAGTAGTCTACGCTATGGCTGTTATTATGTATTACACCAGTCAGAGAAACTATATGCCCGGTAAGGAATTTGGTACAGCCAAGTTGGAGACTCCGGCGAGGGTAAATAAGATTTTGATGGATAAGGATGAGAACTTCAACCGTATCTTAAGTCAGAATGTGAAGATGTCACTGGATTTCAGAAGGTTGAAGCTGAATGGAAACATTCTTATCTGTGGCGGTTCCGGTGCTGGTAAGACATTTTATGAGGTAAAGCCGAATTTGATGCAGATGCCTCATAACTGTTCTTTTATCTGTACCGATCCAAAGGGAGAAATCCTAAGAAGTTGTGGTCAGATGCTTAAAAACAATGGCTACAATGTGAAGGTTATCAATCTCTTGGAGATGGATAAATCGGAATGTTATAATCCTTTTTCCTATATCCGAGAGGAAACAGATGTGGTGAAGTTGATTACAAACCTTATCAGTAATACCACACCAAAGGGTGCAACTCCTTCAGACCCATTCTGGGAAAAAGCGGAAGGGTTGTTCTTGCAGGCAATCTTTTATTATGTATGGCTGGAAGAAAAGCCTAGCAAGAGAAACTTTGAAACAGTGTTAAAGCTTCTTGGTGAGGCGGAAGTAACAGAGCAGGGCAAGCCTTCGAGACTGGATGTGCGAATGAAGTTCCTTGAAGAAAACTCTCCGATGGGAGCAAATCATCCGGCGGTAAAGCAGTACAACAAGTGTATGCGTGGTGCCGGGGATACGGTTCGTTCCATTATTATCAGTGCCAATTCAAGACTTGCGTTTTTGGAAAATAAGCAGGTATTAAGGCTGCTTTCCAAGGATGAACTGAATCTTGCAGACATTGGCATCGGTGTAAATGGGGATGGAGAGACAAAGACAGCGTTGTTCTGTGTTATTCCTGATAGTGACAAGTCCTATAACTTTATTATCGGTATGTTATATACACAGATATTTCAGGAGCTTTACTATCAGGCAGACTTTAACTGTGGTGGAAGACTTCCGATTCATGTCACATTTATGCTGGACGAATTTGCAAATGTTGCTCTGCCGGATGACTACTGTTCCTTACTTTCCACTATGCGAAGCAGGGAAATCAGTTCCATTATCATCATTCAGAACTTTGCTCAGTTAAAAGCACTGTTTAAGGATACCTGGGAGACCATTCCGGGTAACTGTGACACGTTCATATACCTTGGAGGTAATGAACAAAGTACCCATAAGTATGTCTCTGAGCTTTTGGGAAAAGGCACGATTGATAAGAAGTCAAGCGGAGAAACCAAAGGCAGACAGGGAAGCTCTTCAAGAAACTATGATGTACTGGGGCGTGAGATATTCACACCGGATGAAGTCAGAAAACTGGACAATAAGAAATGTATTATTTTTATCCGTGGTTTTGACCCAATTCTGGATAATAAGTATATTCCGTTTGGACATCCAATGTTTGACCAGACTGCTGATGGAAAAGGGGAGCCTTATGTGCATCAGATTGATGCCGACAGTCATTTGATTGGTCCGCCATTTGAGATACTGTCACAGAAGGCAGTGGAGCATTATATGAAGCTTCAGAAAAAGGGAGAGAATATCTATATAGATACTCTTACCTATGATGAGTTTATGCTGCTTGGAGATTTGGAAATGATCCGTAGATTTACTGAACTGGAAGAGGAAAGTGAAAAGGCGAAGCTTAACCGGATGCAGGATAACGAGCTTGAATATGTGCAGGAGCAGACAGAGGCTGAACACAAAGAGAAAGAGGACAAAACGAAGGATTCTGACTGGGAGGATAACATTGCAAACCGAATGATTCACTGGTCATATACAGCTGAGCAGAAAATGGTACTTACAAATGCAATGGAGGCAAAGATTCCCAAGGCAGTAATACTGTCATTCTTTTATCCGGAAAATTCGGCAGAGGAAATGTCAAAGGTGTGCAGACAGTATATAGAAGAGCATTAGCTAATGTAAAAAAGCGTGTCGGTGAAAGCCCGACTTAAACTTTCTTTCCGGGTTTATCCCGTTTGAATAGAGTAACTAAAAATGCAGAGACAAGCCGTGTATCAGATGATATACGGCCTTTTTTCTGCCAATTTCAAGAAAAGGAGATTTTTGATTATGAAGAGAGAAAACGTAGCAACAGTAACTGAAAACACAACTAACGGAGGTAGCAACATGAAGGGATTATTTAATGGAATGAAGAAAAAGGTAGTAGCAGGTGTGGCAGGTGCAGCAATGGCTGTAAATATGCTCCCGATTCAGGTTTTTGCAGCAGGAACCGGTAATGGAGCCGGCACATCTGCAATCACACAGCCACTTGATAACTTAAAGACTTTGGTTATCGCAATCATCGGTGCAGTAGGTGTCATCATTCTTGCAAAGAATGTAATGGAGTTTGCACAGGCTTATCAGCAGCAGGATTCTTCCACTATGAACTCTGCACTTAAGGGTATTGTGGCAGGTATCATGATGGCAGGTATCTCTACCGTATTAACATTCTTAGGTTTCTAAGATGGGGGAGAGATAAAACGTAGGAAGGAGATGTAACAAGTATGGATATTTTCAAACTTGGAGACAAAATCCTTGCTTTGCTTGAGATGGTGTTTGGTTTCTGGAATAACCAGATATCATTGGTGTTTTCCATGCTGGGACAGTCACCCGTTAATTTCAAGGGTGGCGGTCCCTGGGCAATCATCGAGGGAATAGAGCCAATCTTCGTAGCAGTTGGTTCTTCCCTTGTAGTATTGTTCTTTGTCATCGGCTTTTGTTCAGAGAGTGTGGATGTAAAAGAGGAAATGCGTTTTGAGTCTATATTACGAATGCTTATCAGACTGGCACTTGCGGAATGGTTTGTTGCTAACAATGTCACGATTATGAAGGCATTTTTCAGTACCATTGGCAATCTGGTAAATGCACTGTCGGCGGGAACCACAGTACAGCTTTCCATTGACAGTACGCAGGCAGATGTTATCAAGAATCTTGGCTTTGGAGAAAGTCTTGTGATGCTGATTTTGGCTGCACTGCTGTCGATTATTGTTATTATTTGTGGCTTTTTCGTAATTTATACGGTGTATTTCAGATTCCTTAAAATTCTGATTATTGTGCCGCTTGGAGCATTGGCATTCTCAACAATGGGTGGAAACAGGGCAGTAAGTCATACGGTAGTTACTTACTGTAAGTATTTCTTATCCGTTGTATTGGAAGCAGTCACTATGGCACTTGCAATTATTGTATGTAATGCCTTTATCAGTGCTGGACTTCCGACATTTACGGGCAGTTATGCAGACTGGGCAAAAACGCTTATCTATCTGTGTGAAATGACATTTACCATTGCCATGACAGTAGGAAGTGTGAAGGGTGCACAGTCGCTTACAAGCAAGGCGTTAGGATTATAAGGAGGATGATCGGATGGAAAAGACGATGAAGTTACACAGTCAGTTTGGAGGAGAGTATGATGTTTCGTTGGAAATCAATACTTATCTCAATAACGGATGTATGTATATAGGTCTTAGGACTTATGAAGAAGGGTATCCGGAGCCATATGGGGATATTACAGTAAATCTTTCCGGGAAAGCACCGGATTACTGTGGATATGTAGACCTTAACAATATGCCGGAACTGGAAAAGTTTATCGCAGACAATGATTTAGGGGAATTTACCGGACTGACGCAAAGAAGTGGTTTCTGTGAATATCCGCTTTATCTGTTTAATGTGGATAAGCTGAGAGAAATGTGTCCTGATGGAATGCAGGCATATGAAGCAAGCATTGGTAAAGCAAGGGATGCAAAAGTTGTAGAGAAAGCGAGGTGAGGGAATTGGTAATCGAGATAAATAAGGACATTGACCGTTATCAGGAATCAGTGGCAATGGGACTTACTGCGAAGCAGTTATTGTTTTCAGCAGCCAGTGTGGTAGTCGGAGGCGGAATGGTGTTACTGCTTTATAAGTATATCGGACTTACCGGAGCTGCTTATGTGGCAATTCCGTGTGTTGCACCGATTGCCCTTGGCGGTTTCTACTCTTTTAACGGTATGAGCTTTTATGAGTATATTGGTAAGAAGCTTCACTTTATGTTTCATAATAGGGCATTGCCTTATGTGTCAACGGAGGGCGATTTAGCCATTATGGCATACGAGCAGTCCATGAATAACACAGGTAAGAAGAAAAAGTCCAAAAAGGGAACGGAAGTGGAAGTAACCGATACGACTAAGAATCAGGAGGAGTTTGAGGCTATGAAGAGAAAGACGAAGAACATTCTGTTAGGAATGGTTGCTGTGATTATCGCAGCAGTTGCTGGTGTTGCCATCTTTAAGGCAACAAGATAAGTAACCAGATTTGATTGACTTCCTTTAGGGAGCAATCCGTGCGCCAGCCGGGTTGTTCCCGGTGTGGTGCGTAAATCCATAGGAAAGCGTAAAGCAGAAAGGAAGGTTGAATAAATATGGGTTTATTTGCAGACGGATTTAAGGAGCTAAAAAAAGCCAGTGAACCGCTTTATAAGGCACCGAAGTCCATTCAGGAAACAATAGAAATCATGGCAGTTGCGGAGAACGGTATTTTTGAAGTGGCTAGAAACAGATACAGTAAATGTTATCGTTTTCAGGACATCAATTATACGACTGCAACGGAGGATGAGCAGATAGGAATTTTTGAGAGATATTGCAAGTTCTTAAATTCTTTGGACTGTAATTTCAAGATTACGGTAAATAACAAGAATAAGAACATGATTGACTTAAGAAACAATATCCTGCTTGCCTACTGCAATGATGGATATGATAATTTCCGTAAGATTTACAATGATATTATCGAGGAAAAGATTCGTGAAGGAAGGCAGGGTATCGAGCAGGAGAGATACTTAACCATCACGATTGAGAGAAAGAACTTTGAAGAGGCAAAAGCACAGTTTGCAACTTTGGAGGCAACAATTCATAAAGCGTTCATTGAGCTTGGAGCAGAGATTATTCCTCTTTCCGGTGATGAGCGTATCAAGGTACTGTATGACTATTATCATCTTGGAGACGAGAACAGTTTTAATTTCAGTATCAAGGAAGCAAAGAAGGTGGGAGCAGATTTCAAGAATGATTTGTGTAACGGAATGATTAAGTTCTTCCCGGATCATTTTGAGGATGAGAGTAAGTTCTGTAGGGCACTGTTCATTAAGAAATATCCGAGCAGTCTGTCCGATAGATTTATCAATGAAATCACATCCCTTCCGGTTCATACAATTACCAGTATTGATGTAGTACCTGTACCAAAGGACTTAACAACTAAGACCTTACAGAAGAAATACCTTGGTATTGAATCAGATATTATTAAGCAGCAGAGAGTCCGTAATAAAAACAATGACTTTTCTACTGAAATCTCCTATGCAAAGAGAACGGAGAAAAGAGAGATTGAAGCGATTATGGATGATGTCAGGGAAAATGACCAGTGCTTATTCTATGTGGGTGTAACCATTATCGTTATGGCAGAGAGTAAGAAGGAACTTGACAGTATCTGTGAGACAATCGAAACCATTGGAAAGCGTAACAGTTGTACGATTGATACGCATTATCTAAAGCAGAGAGAGGCATTAAATACAGCACTTCCGATTGGTGTAAGACAGGTGGAGACAATGAGAACCATGCTTACACAGTCACTTGCAGTATTGATGCCTTTTAATGTGCAGGAGCTGAATGACAGCGGTGGTAACTACTATGGCATTAACCAGATTAGTAAGAACATCAATGTCGGAAACCGTAAGAGACTTATCAATGGTAACGGATTCGTATTCGGTGTGCCGGGTTCCGGTAAGTCCTTCTTCTGTAAGATGGAGATGGGAAGTGTATTCTTATCCGGCAATGATGAGATTATCGTCATCGACCCGATGAATGAGTATTTTGATATTGCGGAGACGTATGGTGGAACGGTGGTAAATATGTCTACTTACACGGATAATTATGTGAATCCGCTTGCAATGGATGTATGGAATCTTGACCAGAACGATACAAAGGGCTGGGTAAGAGAAAAAGGTGAGTTCATGCTTGGTCTTTGCGAGCAGTGTATTGGAGACGGATTAAACTCCCGTCAGAAGTCTATTATTGACCGTTGTGTGAGAAAGCTTTATATCGACATTGCAAGAAGCAGAGAGAAGTATATCCCTATTATGAGTGATTTCTATGATTTGCTTTTGGCACAGCCGGAGGAGGAAGCAAAAGACATTGCACTTTCTCTTGAGCTTTTCGTAAACGGTTCACTGAATATCTTCAACCATCAGACCAATGTGGATGTAGATAATCGTTTCACAGTGTATGGAATCAGGGATTTAGGTACAGAGCTTAGTCCTATAACAATGCTTGTAATGATGGAGTCGATTCAGCAGAGAATTGTTGAAAACGGTAAGAAGGGTAAAGCAACATGGCTTTATATTGACGAGTTCCATGTACTCTTAAATTCTGAGTATTCTGCAAAGTATTTGCAGCAGCTTTGGAAGAAAGTGCGTAAGCAGGGTGGTTTATGTACCGGTATCACACAGAATGTTGTGGACCTCTTACAGAATTATACTGCGACAACTATGCTTGCAAACTCAGAGTTCGTAGCACTTCTTAAGCAGGCGAACACAGACAGTTCTAAGATGGCAGAGGTTATCGGTGTATCAGAAGCACAGCTTCGTTTCGTAACCAATACTTCATCCGGTATGGGACTTATTAAGTGTGGTTCGGTTGTAATTCCGTTTGATAATCAGATCAGCAAGGATACAGACCTGTATAAGCTGTACAACACAAATATCCATGAGAAGATTGCGGAAAAGAAGAAGCGAGAGGCTTTGAATAATGGAAATTAGACAGGGGCGGCCAATGGCTGCCCTATTTTTGAAGGGTGGTGTAATAGTTGAAAATCAAAAAGGTTGATGATAAGCCGATGGTAATTCACACCAAACAAAAGGCTAAGATTCATACGCACGAACCTAAACAGGCATCTATCAAGGGCAGTAACATTTACACAGTTGACCGTGACCCGACAAAGAAGAGTACTGGTAAAGGTAATTACCGTAAGAGTACTGTGCATCAGGTGCAGAAGGAAGGTCTTATTTCCAAGTACCGAAAGAATATCAAGCAGTCCAGCCAGTCTATTAAGGTAAAGGACAGTTCTTTGCGAAATGCAGGAATGGTTGGTGGCAAAGTTGCTACAGACCAGTTAGAAGGCGGACAGGAGATTCAGCAGGCATCCATGATAATGTATGAAGCATCAAAGCCTGTTACCGGAACTGCGTCAAGAGGTGCGGAATTATTCAAACGACAGGTAATCAATCAGCAGAAACGAAGAATTAAGAAGGTGGATGCAGGAAAAAAGATTGCCAAGAAGGGTGCGAAGAATACCGCTAAGAAAGTTGCAAAGGAAAGTGGTAAGAAGGTAGCAAAGGAATCAGCAAAGGCAGTGGCAAAAGAGACTTCTAAGGTGGTTGCCAAAACTGCAACTACAGCTGCAACCACTGCGGCAGGAACATCGGTGGCACCGGGAGTAGGAACTGTAATCGGACTTGCGGCAGGAGAGGTAGTAGGAGAAGCGGTTGCATATAAGATGGACCAGCAGGATATGGCAAACAACATCCGTTCCAGAAAGATTAAATTCTTTTTGGATAAGATGAAGGCTCAGGACGAGCAGACAGATAGCTTTGCAAAGCTTGTTAAGGATATTATCTTGCAGAAAGGTATGTTTATTGCAAAATATGCGGCAAAAATTATTCTGCCGATTTTATTAGGACTGGTTCTTTTAGTGTCGGTGGTTGCCATTCCGGTAGTTGCGATTGTGGGAACAATATATAATTCTCCATTTGCTATATTTTTGCCACCACTTGAGGATGGAGATACTGTTACAACAGTTGCAAGCGCTTATGTGGCAGAGTTTAATCGTGAAGTAAATGAGCTTGCAAGTAATCATACGGGATATGATGAAGGTAAGATTGTTTATGTCGGTTATGAGGGTGAAGGCAATCCAAGTAATTATTATGATATTCTTGCCATCTATATGGTTAAGTACGGAGTGGGAGATACAGCAACGATTATGAATGATACTTCAAAGGGGTGGTTGCAATCGGTAGTAAATGATATGTGTACCTACACAACTTCGTCAGGTTCGGAAACAGAGACTGTGGAGAATGATGATGGTACAACGACTACTACAACCACAACCTATCTGTATGTAAATGTTACTTTGAAGTCTTGTTACACGATGGCAAGTGAGTATGGGTTTACGCAGGAACAGATGGATTTGCTGAATGAATTTATGTCGCCGGAAAATCTGGCACTTCTTGGATATAGTCCCGGTGGTGGAGGTGATCCGGGTGTATGTTCTCTTACAGAAGCAGAAATACAAGCGGTACTTGATGATATACCTGATGGCAAAGCGAAGGACGCCTGTGATTTTGCACTTCACAGAGTCGGTTATCCTTACAGTCAGGATTTAAGACACAGTGGTACACACTTTGACTGTAGTTCTCTAGTATATTATGCGTGGCTGGATGCAGGTGTGGATATTAGTTATGGTGGAGCAAGTACTGCCGGATATGAAGCACAGGGATTAGCTGAAGCAAATAAGACGGTAGTGTATGAGGAAATGAAACCGGGTGATTTGATATTCTTCAGTTACGAAGAGACAGACGGATATCTTGATATTTCCCATGTAGGAATCTATGTGGGTAATGGAAAGATGGTTGATGCGAGAGGTACAGCGTATGGAGTGGTCTACCGTGATGTACCAAACAATGGAGCCATTGTTATGATTGGCAGACCGGATTAGTTAAGGGCAGGGCTTTTTGCTCTGCCTATTATGATGGAGGTAGCTTATGAAGATAGAGGATATGGTTATGGTAATTTATAACCAGAAGGGGATTGAGAAAAACTTTCTCTGTTCCTTTGAACATTTTATTAAGAAGTATGCAACCGATGCCTGTGACAGCTATTTTGAGATGGCAGAGGTTGCAGCAGGACTTCAGGAAACAAAGCAGAAAGACAGCTCTTTTTTTGAGATGTATTATGCATCCAATAAGACCATATATGCTAAGTTTTGTGGTAGTCTTAATGAACTCAGATTATTTATTGCAGGGAAACTTAACGATGGAATGACCAATGTTTTTGAGGAGAGCTTCTGCGACGAGGAGTGTCTTGATATATTAAGCAGATTAGGGATTTCTACAGACAGAAGTATGGCTGTTGCTAAATTTCCACACTATGAAAAGCTGGAGGCGGATTTAGTGCAGGGAGAGATTTATCATAACTTCAATGGCAATGATTACCGTTTGATGGAAAGATATTCTGACAGAAACATGCTTTTGATGGATGTAAATTCTGGTCAGTTTGTGGTAGGTGTCGGAGTCGATTATTTCGCAAGGTATCCGCAGGGAGAAGACAGACATTCATCCCTTTGTGAAACCGGAATTGAATGGGGAAGTGGTGTTTATCTTGGTAACACACCATCAACTATTAACTTTTCAATGCTTCGCAGGGAGTATGGAAAGGATAAGGAAAACAGGACTATAGAAGATTACAGGTCATCCTTGAAGGAGCAGTTTCATACTTATCACGAACTGGCAAAAAATGAGACACTTGTGGATTCTGTGAGAGAAGCGGCAACGAATGCCATGTATGAAGAGTTTGGAACCGGAAAGCTGGACAGATTTACTGCAAATCTGAATGCAGGGGAGTATGACAAAGGATTTCTTGGAAATACAACGCAGGAGAAACACAGGGGGCGATAGTATGCAGGATTTTCAGATTGAGATCAAGGAAGAATTATCAAGAGTGGAAACGATTCGTGCAGAAACTCTTGGCGAAGCCATAGATAAAGCGATGGAGCTTTATTATGGACAGAAAATTATTCTGGATGCAGAGGATATGAAGGGTGTAGACTTTCAGCCTATGGAATCGGAAAAGACAAGATAAGGAGGACAACTACAATGGGAAAACAGAATAAAGAGATTATTGATAACATGGAGTTTTTGATGAAAGAGCTTCATAAGGAGTGGGACAGATCGGGTGCTAATAAGGCATCCGTTTTTATTTCCCTTAATGAAGTGGAGGATGTGAATAGAACTATCTTACTTCGTATTTCTAAAAAGCAGAAGGAGGCAGAAAACAGTAATATCACATTCAAACAGAGCGTGAGATTATCAAGAGAGTGTTATATTTTACTTCGTCTTGCAAGAAAGATTAAGACAGAGGAAAGCAAGATTTATCGTAACGGAACCTGTTACGAATTTGAAGTAGCTCTTGATAAGGACGAGTTAAAGCTTTTCAAGGAGATGTTTTGTGGGAAGGTGAAGTAGGTGGCAGGTATCAGATAATATATTCTGACCTACCCTAGTAATTTATGAATAAAATACAGCGTAAGGAGGATTTTTATGGGCGTAGATTATCAGGCAAGACAGATTTATGATATGCAGATTAAAGATGTAACAACTTCTGCGGATAAATGGAAAAGCATCTTAAAGCTTGCAGGAAATTTGTACCGTTATGAGTTTGATAACATTCTGCTTATCTATGCACAGAGACCTCAAGCAACACTGGTAGCAGATTATGATACTTGGAAGAAAGTGGACAGATATGTAATGAGGGGAAGTAAAGGCATTGCCATATTTCCTTCGAGAGCATTAAGCCCGCATCTTCGCTATGTATTTGATATTAAGGACACCGGAGGAAGAAATAGAAATCTCACATGGGATTTGCAGGGTAATATCTTAAAAGAATATGTGGATTATCTTACTGTTGAAGGACATGTCAGCCCTACGGATGCTACCGACAGAGAGACATTATTTTCAGTAATTAAGGACTTTACAAAAAAGGAAATTGGAGTCATAATAAAAGAGGAATTCGATGAACGAATGTCCGAATTATTACAACTAACAGGTAGTGGGATTACTGAATATGTTCAGGACGAAAGTGCTGGGCAACCAAAACGTCAGGGCTTACCGGATATGGAAGAGCTTGTGGAAAGAAGCATTTTATATACGGTCGGTACGAGATGCGGATTTGACTTATCTGAAAAAGAACAGGATTTTAGTCAGGTCGTAAATGTTTCTGATGAAGAAATGGTTTACCGTCTCGGTTCTCTGGTATGCGATGTCTCCTGTAGTGTTCTTAGAGGTATTAACAGTAACTTAAAAGACATGGAACAGCAGAAGAAATTATCTGCGGAAGGGAGAATTGCATATGAGCGAAATGGTATTAACGTACACGGAAGTGGACGGACTGCTTTATCCGAACATTCAGATGCCGGAAGAGCAGACCAAGGAATTACAGAAACTGGGCAAGTACGGAAGGATGGCAATGAAGTACTTGGAGGAAATGGAGCCTCAGAGATACAAGACACTGCTCCGATTCGGGAAGTTAGCAGACAAGATGCAGGAAGTGGAAGAGGAAGCGAACGACCTGTTGGAGAAGCTGATGAACCAGTACTTAGCGAAGCACAAGCCGAAAGACCCGTCATCCACCATGGAGATGTGGAAGCTTCGAGAACAGGCGAAGATGCAGGCGGAGGAAGTAGTGCTCAGTCAGATAGTAATGCGTTTCCATTAGAAAACGCATCTGAAGTTTCATTAGAAGATGAAGAACTGAATAAGGAATTAAGTGAGCTTGACTCATTTGGAAAAACGGAAGCCGATGAAATGTATCATCAGGCTTCTTTTTTTGACCCTGAATATGGTCTTACTCCACAAAAAAAGCAGACTTCGGACTATGCAGAAAAGGCAATGGCAAGGCTTGAACAGGCTCAGCAGGAAGCTAAGTCTGGAAAGTACAATTATCTGAATCCAAAGAAGGAGCTTGTGGTTCCGCCGGAGTTTGTAAAGCAGGTACTACTTCGAGGCAGTGGCTTTGAGAATGGAAGAACAAGAATCTGTGAAATCTTTCATACGGAGATTGATGCAGGCACAAGAGCCCAGCGTATTAAAAAAGAATACGGTTTAGGTGGAGCAGGCTGGCCAATTGATGGTTATGGACTTCACGGATATGACAGCTTCCATTCGCAGGGACTTCGTTTTCAGTGGCGTGATGAAGAGGGTGAGCATGAAGGTTATGTTTCTTGGAAGAACATCGAGAAGGAAATCGGTGTTCTGATTATGACCGGGGAATACCAGCCGGAGAAACCGAGATTTGAGGATATTGCCCTTGAAGGTATCAGAGAAGATGATGATGCAATAGAAGCAGAATACGAAGAGATTGAAGCAGTCAGCAGTACGGATGGAATTGATGATTTTGCCATTCCTGATGAACCGGAAAGCTATAACAGTTCCTTAAGTGATATTGAGAAGCTGAACCGTGCCTATAATGAGGGCAGACCTCTTACGGATGAAGAAGCTGCCATTGAGGACAGGCTTGCCACTATGGCAGAGTATGGTCCTGAGATGGAAATGGAAGCAGAATACTATGAGGACTATGAAGAAGAGCCGGAAGCAGAGGTTATTGAGTCAAAAGACAGAAGTGAGTTGCAGTTTATTACTCCGATTGACTATGCGAAACGCATTGAGGAGATGGATGCAGACCTTCGTACCACTCTTGAAATTCTGATTTCAGAGTGTAGCTGTTACACTCCATTTAAGCCTTTTCTCATGGATATCGTAGCTTCGGAATATCTGTTTATGCCGAATAAGCTTGATTTTCTTTCTGATGTGGTGCTTGACGGAAAAGAGGAGCGTAAGGCTTATGCCAATAATGAATACGGTCTGATTGAGTACACCTTAAAGCCTTTTGAGCTTGAGGTAAGCTATAAGGACAGAACAGGGGAGCGTGTCCGAGAAACGATCGGATACCGTGAACTGTATGAGGTTTTATCTTATATGGTAAAGACACCATATTATTGTGGTGTGGATCACAGAGAGCATTATGAGAAGATGATGCGTGGTGAGACGGAAAGCAGAAATCCGATTTATCAGCTTTTCCTTGATAAGCAGGAAGAAATTAAGGCAAACAGGGAAGCGACAAAGGAAAGAGCCATTGCGAACGGATGGGAAGTAGTTGATGGTGGCAAGGAAGATAAGAAAATCAATTTCCACTATAATCTTGTGGAAGTTCCAAAAGGTGGAGCAAAGACCAGATTTAAGTGGAATATTGATGCCATTGAAACGCTTAAGAAGATTGAAGCGGAAGGGAGACTGGCAACCAGAGAGGAACAGAAGATTTTGTCGAACTATGTCGGCTGGGGTGGTCTTGCACAGGCTTTTGATGAGCGTAATGCTTCTTGGGAGAAGGAATATGCAACACTTAAGGAACTTCTTACAGAGGATGAGTATGCTGCGGCTAGAGCTTCCGTAAACAATGCCTTTTATACTTCGCCTGAAATAGCCATGTGCATTAACAGTGCCTTGGTACAGTTTGGTTTCCGTGGAGGAAATGTATTGGAGCCTTCCATGGGTGTCGGTAATTTCTTTGGAAGTATGCCGACACCTATGCAGAGAAGCAATCTGTATGGCGTGGAAGTGGACAGTATTTCAGGAAGGATTGCAAAGCAGCTTTATCAGAATGCCAATATCAGTATTACCGGGTTTGAAAAGACAAATTATCCTGATAACTTCTTTGATGTTGTGGTGGGAAATGTGCCTTTCGGGGATTACAAAGTGTATGACCCGAAGTATAACAAGTACAACTTCCGTATCCATGACTATTTTATTGCGAAGGCTCTGGATCAGGTCAGACCCGGCGGTATTGTGGCAGTCATTACCACAAAGGGAACACTTGATAAAAGCAATCCTACCATTCGTAAGTATATAGCAGAACGTGCAGAACTGATTGGTGCAGTCAGACTTCCGAATACTGCATTTAAGGATAATGCAGGAACGGAAGTGACTTCGGATATTCTTTTCTTACAGAAGAGAGAGCGAAAGATGGAGGTTGAACCTGACTGGGTGCATCTTGGCTATACGGAGAATGGGATTGCGGTCAATTCCTATTTTGTGGAGCATCCGGAAATGATGCTCGGTCACATGGAATATGATACCCGTATCTATGGGCAGGATTCGAGATATACGGTCTGTGTCAATGATGATGAGAATTTCAACATGTATGCAGAGCTGAATAAGGCAATCCGTAATATTTCAGCCCAGATGACGGATTTTGAAAGACTGACAGAAGAGGAGGAAGTAAGCGCCGATGTGATTCCGGCAGACCCTGATGTAAGAAACTTCACTTATACCTTTTTTGAAGGGAAGCTCTATTACAGAGAAAACTCCCAGATGATTAGGCAGGAGGTATCAGCAAACGCAGAGGAGCGTATCAGGCAGCTGGATGAAATCAGAAACCTTACAAGGGAACTGATTGATATTCAGATGGAAGGGTGTTCAGAGGAAGCACTTAAGAGTAAGCAGGAGCTTCTTAATGCCAAGTATGATAAGTTTGTGGAAAGGTACGGTTATATCACAGGTAAAAGCAATAAGATGGCATTCCGTGATGACAGCGACTATCCTCTTCTTTGTTCCTTAGAGGAAGTAAATGAGGATGGAGAGGTGAAGAAAGCGGATATGTTTTATAAGCAGACCATTAAGGCAAAGCCTGTGATTGAAAGAGTGGAGACTGCGGTAGAAGCACTGAATATTTCTATCAATGAGTTTGGAGCGGTAAATCTTCCGTATATGTTATCCATTTATGAGCCGGATATGGCAGGCATTGTAGCAGAGGTAAAGGAAGCAACCGGAGAAGAGGAAGTAAGCTTTTCGGAAGATTTGACAGAAGAGCTGAAACGTGCGGCTCTTGTAAAAGAGTTAGAGGGGCTTATTTATTTAAATCCGGCACTCGCCAATGAGAATAATCCAAACGCAGGGTATGAAACTGCGGATGAGTATTTATCCGGCAATGTAAGAGATAAGCTTCGTGTGGCGAAAGCTGCATCGGCAGAGAACCCTGCCTTTGGCATTAATGTGGAAGCACTTGAAAAAGTACAGCCTGAGTGGATTGAAGCCAGTGATATTGATGTAAGAATCGGTACAACGTGGATTGACCCGCAGGATTATGAGCAGTTTATTTATGACCTATTAAATACACCGAGAAGAGCAAGGGCAGTCAGAAGCCAGTGGTACAATTCCGGTATTCAGGTACACCTTAATAAAATTAGCATGGAGTGGTTCATTGAGAACAAATCCCAAGATAAGCGTTCTGTCGCAGCTACCAAGACTTATGGTACGAGCCGAATGGACGCTTATTCTATTTTCGAGGAAACCTTGAACCTTAAGACCGTGACTGTGCGAGACCGAATTGATGATGGGGATGGTAAGTATCATTATGTGGTGAATAAGAACGAGACAATGCTTGCAAGAGAAAAGCAGAACCAGATGAAGGAAAAATTCAAAGAGTGGTTATTTGCTGACCCTGAGAGAAGAGCAAAGTACGTTGAATACTACAATGAAACCTTCAACAATATCCGCCTTCGTGAATATGACGGAAGTCATTTGCAGTTTCCGGGCATGAATCCGGAGATTGAGTTAAAGCCACATCAGAAGAATGCCATTGCAAGAATTTTACTTGGTGGAAACACACTTCTTGCCCACTGTGTAGGTGCAGGTAAGAGTTTTGAGATGATGGCTGCCTGTATGGAGCAGAAAAGACTCGGACTTGCCAATAAGACAGTTATGGTTGTACCAAAGCCTCTTATCGGACAGACAGCATCGGAGTTCTTAAGGTTGTATCCGTCAGCCAATATCTTGGTGGCAACGGAGAGGGATTTTGAAAAAAGCAGAAGAAAGCAGTTTATTTCAAGGATTGCTACCGGGGACTATGACTGTATCATTATGAGCCATTCGCAGTTTGAGAAGATTCCGATTTCTGCGGAGCGTAAGGAGCGTATGCTTCAGGCACAGGTGGATGAGATTGCTTATGCCATTGATGACATGAAGAGCCAGAACGGAGAACAGTGGACCATCAAGCAGATGGAGAGCCAGCGTAAAAAGCTTCAGGAGCAGATTGCTTCTCTTGCCGATGAGAGCAGGAAGGATGATTTGATTACCTTTGAAGAGCTTGGTATTGATTCCATTATGGTGGACGAGGCTCATGCGTTTAAGAACCTGGCGATTTTCTCCAAGATGAATAACGTATCAGGTATCAGTTCATCCGGTGCAAAGAAGGCAACGGATATGCAGCTTAAGTGTCAGTATATCAGTGAAATCAATGGTAACAGAGGTATAGTGTTTGCAACGGGTACTCCGATTTCAAATACCATGTGCGAGATGTATGTCATGCAGTTATATTTGCAGAAACCGGCATTAGAGCAGATGGGTATTTATCATTTTGACTCCTGGGCGGCAAACTTCGGAGAGGTTACAACAGCCTTAGAGCTTACCGTGGAAGGTAGCGGGTTCCGCTTTAAGAGCAGATTTAATAAGTTTACCAATCTGCCGGAGCTTATGAATATCTATCGTGAAGTGGCAGATGTACAGACAGCGGATATGCTTGATTTGGATGTGCCTGCCCTTCGTGGCGGTAAGGCAATTATTGTGGAGTCGGAGCCTGATTGGTATGTAAAGCAGGTCATGGAAGACTTTGTGGTAAGAGCAGAGCGTATCCGTAATGGTGGTGTAGATCCTTCCGTAGATAACTTCCTAAAGATTACCCACGAAGCAAGACTTCTTGGTACGGATGCAAGACTGATTGATAGGGATGCACCGAATAATCCGGATGGAAAGTTAAATAAGGTGGCTGAAAACGTATGGAACGAGTATCAGATGCATAACCGTGACGGAAAGATTGGCTGTCAGCTGATTTTCTCGGATATTGGAACACCGGGACCGGATAAGGATTTTACGGTGTATCAGTATTTGAAGGATGCACTGGTTCAGTATGGCATCCCGGAGGAAGAGATTGCATTTATTCATGATGCAAAGACCGATGCCCAAAGGGATGTGTTGTTTAAGGAAATGAGGACCGGTAAGAAGAAAGTGCTTATTGGCTCCACGGATAAGTGTGGTACGGGTGTAAACGTGCAGACTCACCTTGTAGCATTACACCATGTTGACTGTCCTTGGAAGCCTTCTTCCATTGAGCAGAGAGAGGGGCGAGGCATCCGACAGGGAAATGAGAATGAAGAGATTGCTGTGTACCGTTATGTGACGAAATCAACATTCGATGCATACAACTGGAGTCTGGTTGAGAATAAGCAGCGATTTATCAGTCAGGTTACCACCAGTAAGGCAGTAAGCCGAACCTGCGAGGATATTGATGAGGCAACTCTTTCCTACGCAGAAATCAAGGCTGTAGCTACCGGAAACCCTCTGATTAAGGAGAAGATGGAGATTGACAATGATGTGCAGAGATTAAAGCTCCTTAAATCATCCTATGACAATCAGAGGTATGCTTTGCAGGATAACTTCATGATCCGCTATCCGAAGCTTATAAAAGCTGCATCAGAAAAGCTTGCCTGTGTCAGGGAAGACATTAAGGTGCGTGATAGGGAACTGATTGAAAATCCTGATTTTGCGATTACGGTTGGTAAGTTTACTTATACGGAAAGAGCAGACGGTGGAGCCGTTATGCTTGAGGCAGTAAGTAAATGTAAGACCGGAGAGACAACTGCCCTTGGAAGTTTCCACGGATTTGACCTTTTGGTGGAGAAGAATTTTATGGGAACGAATTATCTTATCTTACGAGGCAGAACCGAGTATAAGGTGGAGCTTTCCACAAGCCCGGTGGGAAATATGGTAAAGCTTGAGAACTGCTTTAACGGTATTCACGAGAATGAAGAATACCTGCTTAAAAAGATTGAGCAGTACGAAAACGACCTTGTAGCATCGAAGGAAGAGTATGAGAAACCATTTGCCCACGAAGAGGAATTAAAGGAGAAGCTTTCAAGGCAGTTTGAATTAAACGCTTTGCTTGACCTTGAGAACGAAAAGGTTGCAGATGCAGACCTTGGTGGTATGGAGGAAGAGAAAAGCTTAAATGTAGCAGAAAACGAGGTGCCTTATCAGACAAGGCAGGACAAATTTAGATAAAAGGGATGCCCTGCCAACTGGTAGGGCATTTCTTATGGGAGGAAACGTATATGAGCAGAAGAAAGGTGTTTGCAGCACTTATGTTAGTGGTGGGGATTTTGTTCTTTGCCATCCCGATTGTGTATGACTACAGAGGGAGTAAGGAGACTGATAAGCTGACGCAGGAGTTTGAGCAGATTTTGGAGGAAAAGCAGGAAGATGAGACAGAAACAGAAGAGTCAAAAGAGGAGGAAACCGAAGCCGCCGTTAGTGAAGAAGATGCAGCCATATTTGCAGAAGGGGATGTTATTGCCATTCTGGAGATTGAAAGTTTAGAGATTCGCTATCCGGTGGTGGAAGGGTGTTCTTCTTCTGACTTAAACAAGGCAATCGGACACATGAGCGAGACTGCTATGGTAGGAAGTGCAGGAAACTGTGTCTTGTGCGGTCACAATGGAAGCAGATATGGGGAGTTTTTTACAAAGCTAAACCAGATTGAATTGGGAGATATGGTAACACTTCTTGATACGTCAGGAGAACTGCATTCCTATGAGGTAGTGGATTTCTTTGTGGTAGGACCTTATGACAATTCCATTAAAACCCAGTCTGATACAGAGGAATTAACTCTTTTTACCTGTGCGGAGCGTGGCACAAAGCGTTTTGTCGTAAAGTGTGTTCCAGACGGGGAGGAAGGTGCTTATGGAGAATAAAAGAAAATACCGTCTTGGAGAGGTGGAAGAAACCGTATCGGAGATGGAATTTGAGGACAGATGTGAGGAGATTGTGGAAGTGGATGAGAATTTACAGCTTTTAATCAGTGGCTGGTATGTATTTGTTCCAAGTTTATCTTTGTATCTGAGGGCAGGCGTAGCCTGTGTATATGACGAAGAGGCAGGTATGTATATGCCTGACTTTGATGTAACCGTTTTGTATGAGAATGAGCTGGCAGATGACATGTGGCTTTATTTCGAGCAGGACGGTTTTTGTGTAACTTTGGGCAACTGGCTGAATGGTCGCTTGTCTATGGGAGAAATAGAAAGCTTAGAGTGTTATCTGGTAGTACCGGATGAAGAGTAAACGAGTCGGGCGGTTCCCGGCAGAAAGAGAGGAATGTATGAAGTATTCAATCAATGTAACAGAAGCAAAGAATCAGGAAGGTAATGTAAGAGGTTTTGCAAATCTGGTATTTGGAGACTCTTTTAAGATTACCAATATCGCCATTTTGGAGAATAAGGAGAAGGGTACACTCTTTGTATCCATGCCCCGTTATAAGTCCAGTGAGCGTGATGAACAGGGCGGTGTAGTCTATAAGGATGTCTGCAATCCGATTACCGCAGAGTTTCGTGAGGAGCTTTACGGAAATATCCTTGAGGCATTTGAGCAGGCAAAGGAGGCTGATAAGTCTCCTAGAGAAAAAGTTGAGGCAGAAATGCCGGAGTTTTCCGTAACCGTTACACCTTTTGAGAGAGAAGGAAGTAACATTCGTGGTCTTGCCCGTATTTACTTTGATGACAGTTTTATTGTCAACAATGTTAGCATCCTTCAGGGTAAGGATAAGGTGTTTGTGGCAATGCCTTCTTATAAGACTAAGCAGACAGACGAGCAGGGCAAGGCTGTGTATCAGGATGTGTGCTATCCGGTAACGAAGGAATTTCGTGAGAAGCTTTATGCTGAGATCGTAAGCCAGTATGAAAAGGCGAAGGAGCAGAATGCGAATAAGGCAAAGGAAGTTGCACAGACTCAGGCAACGGAGCAGGCGAAAGACCAGTATATGAAAGTGGACGGTAAGGAATTGCCCTTTCGCTAGTGACAACTAAAAATAAGGCAGAGTGGCGGAAAGCTACCCTGCCGGAAAAGGAGGATAAGATTATGGAAGAGAGAGCTATGACCGGAGAAGAGGTTTTGCAGGAGATTATAGGTGCATTAAACGGAAATGGTATGCAACAGGCAGCTAATGGAGTTTATGAATTGTGTGCCTATGTGGACAGCATGACCAAGAAGGTCGAAGACATGACCGATGAAATCTCTGCACTTCGTGATTATATTCAGAAGATGGAAGATGATAAGCTTACCAATAAGCTGAAAAAATCATTAAATGAAGCGGCGGATCGTTTAGAGAATCGTTGTGAGGAAATAAAGCAACAGCTCTTTGAAGTGAAAGAAAGCATTAAGAATAAAGCCAGTGACATCATGGCTGATTTCAAGATGCGTGGAAAGGAAGCTTTGAACCGTGTGTCGGAATTTGTCGGTCTGAAGGAAAAACTTACCGGAATCCGTGATAAGGTAAAAGAGGGTATTGCAGATACGAACCGTATTCTTGCTAAGATTGATGCATTTGGTAAGGGGATGCGTGAAGCTGGTCAGCAGATGGCAAATACTTTCAGAACCTTTGCGGATAAGGAAGAGGTTGATTATTCAAAGAAGGAGCAGAAGTTTTCAAAGACGGAGCTTGCGAAGAAACCTTGGCAGTGGCAGAAAAAGGTGTATGAAACTATGGTGCTTCATCTGGATGCATCTATTGACAAGGTGGAAGATTTGTCGAGAGATGTCGAATTAAACCGAATGAAGGATAAGCAGGTGGAAGAGCCTAATGTAGACTACAGTAAGGATATCTTACCTGTAGGAGCGGTGGCGGAAACTTCTGAGTATCAGTATGGTGCGGATGCATTTGAGGCGGCATATCCGAAAATGAAGCAGGATAAGGCTATGGATGTGAAGACTCCGGCTGTACCAAAGACCGGGAAGGTCAGATAGAAATAGTAAGCTGTAGAAGGCGTGTCACTGTATCGAAAGGTATGGTGGCACGTCTTTTTTTGTTTATAAAAGTTTTGGATGATAAATAACAGATGATATGGTAGAATATTAATAATATGAGCGAATGTTGAGGCACGCTCAAATTTGAATTTTCATTTCTGTTAATCCAGCCGAAAGGCTTGATTATAAATATTATATTTTAAGGAGATTGCTGTTTGAGAAAAAACAACACCTTGGAGATTGTAGCGTAACCGGGAGGTTATGAATAACAATCGAATCGTAACCTCCCAGCATTGCAGTCAACAATCATCAGGAGGAAAAATTAATGAATAAAAATGACTATATGATACGTTTAGAAAGAGAAGAAGAATACAGAGAAGTTGAAAATTTAGTAAGAGAAGCCTTTTGGAATGTGTATCGTCCGGGCTGCTTAGAACATTATGTGCTGAATCAATTAAGAAATGATGAGGCATTTGTACCTGAACTCGACTTTGTGATGGAGAGGGACGGACAGTTGATTGGACAAAATATGTTCATGCGTGCAAACATCAAAGCAGATGATGGACGAGATATTCCTATTATGACAATGGGACCAATCTGCATTACACCAGAGTTGAAAAGACAGGGATTTGGAAAAAAATTGTTGGATTATTCTTTGAATAAAGCAGCGGAACTTGGTTGTGGAGCGTTGTGCTTCGAAGGTAATATCAACTTTTATGGAAAAAGTGGATTTACATTTGCAAGCGAGTTTGGTATTCGTTATCATGATTTACCTGAAGATGCAGATGCATCATTCTTCCTTTGTAAGGAACTGATTCCGGGATATTTAAGTGGAGTGACGGGTGAGTATACACCACCGCAAGGATATTTTGTGGATGAAGACGAAGCAGAAGAATTTGATAAAGGATTTTCTTATAAAGAGAAACTAAAACTTCCGGGACAACTTTTCTAATTAAACGAGTAAGAAGCAGTGTTTTCATGCGTGACACGAATCGGAGCTGTCGCATCAGTGATTGAAAAATCATAGGTGCGGCAGCATCTTTTTACTTTCTTGGATCAATATTTAGGTTGTTAAAGGCAGTATTGATGGCAGATGGGTACACTTTTCCAAGCCCTGTGTCAGTTTCAGAGCTTTAGCTAAGAACAGATTTTGCAGTTTTAAAATTATGCTGCTTTTTTTAACTTGAATAGATGACTTCCGGTCCGTTCATCCTGTATTTTTCTGTGCAGCTTATTCAGGTTATGTGCCATAGCTAACAGTACACTTTCTGCCAGTACATTCTGTGTCCCTCTGCTTAGAAAGCGTCGGAACCCCATGTCCTGTTTCAGTTCCCCAAAAGAACCTTCTGCCTGGATACTCCGGTTCATCCGAAGTTGACAACCTTCCTCACTTAAAATCCTCTCCAGGTCTTTTTGTCGGTAGTCGTTAAAGCGCTTGGATACCTGGAGATGCTTGGTACGTTCTTCTAAAGGAGTTTTGCAGTTGTTTCCTTTTATACATTCTGATTTATAAGGACATCCACTGCAGTCTTCACAGCTATAAAGAGTCTTCTCACGCTGATATCCTGTTTTTGTTTTTTCTTTCTTTACACCGGTCACAGTTAGTCTTTTCCCGTTCTTACATGTATAACAATCCGCTTCCGTATCGTACTCCATATTTTCTATCCTACCGATATCGTTCTGATATTTGCGTGTTTTGGAGATTTCATAGTTTGCCGGTTTTATAAAGGCCAGCTGTTCATTCTTCTCTATGTAAAGATAATTCTCTTCACTTTCATATCCTGCATCCGCAACTATCTTTTGGTACTTGAAAGATAAATGCTCCTGCATATCCTTAAGAAAAGGAATCAGGGTAGTCGTATCGGTTGCCTGTGGTCCAATGCTAAGCCATGTGATATATTCAGAATCCACACCATGCTGGAGATTGTAACCGGCTTTCAGCTGACCGTTTCCCATGGCATCCTCTTTCATGCGCATAAAAGTAGCATCATGGTCTGTTTTCGAATAACTATTACGTTCCCCGCAAATATAAAGCTTCTGTGTGTATTCTTTTAGTTTTTCAAGGTATTCTTCCAGCGTTTCTATGCTTTTTTGAAGGGGACTTTTTCTTTTGCCTGTTCCATGCACAAAAACAATGCCTTCCGACTCCTTCAGGGCATAAAGTTTCTTACGGAGTTTTTTCACATGTTTCATTTTTACCTGATTATGGTATATGATGCGGAGTCCGTAGCTTTCTTCACACTCTGCAACAAAACAAGCAAGTTTATCCAGGAGCTTTCCAAGATTTTTACTGACTGCCTTTTTCCAGACAAAGGTATATTTATTGGCGCAGGCTTCTATTTTGGTGCCATCTATAAAAATAGCCTCACCGGAGATTTCACCGATTTCATGCAGGAAATTTGTCATTTCTGCCATGATGGCTGCAGCACAGGGGGCAAAGTGCAGGGTACGGAAACGCGCAAAGGTAGCATGGTCCGGTGCTGTTGTGCCTTCCAGAAGATACATGAAGTTGATATCTCTCTGACAGTTGCGCTGCATGGATCGAGAGGAAAAATCACCATTCATGTAGGAGTAGAGTACAATCTTGAGCATTCTCCGCGGCAGCGTATTTTCAGGTATTCTTTCATACGTTGAGTATAAGTCAGTCAAATCCATCTCCTCCACAAACTGACTCAGCAACCGGACAGAATCATTCTCAGGGATTATACATTCCAGATTCAGCGGAAGTTTTAATTGATATCCGCTGGGATTTTTGGTATAATCTTTTTGTAAAATAATGTGTTTGGTCATACATTCATTTTACCATAAATCCCTTACTTTTCGAAGTCTGGGATTTATTTTTTTGCATGAAAATGGAGCTGCCGCTCCAACTGAATTAATCATCAGTTAGTGCGACAGCCCCCGAAAAGATTTATCACAATTAAGGAATCCATTTTGCCTGCTATATTTTACGGCACTTTAATGGAGCATACGGGATTCGAACCCGTGACCTCCACACTGCCAGTGTGGCGCGCTCCCAGCTGCGCTAATGCCCCAAACACTTATATAAATACAGTGTATCATATTTTGAGGACACGTCAAGAGGAAATTTAAAATATTAGTAACAGTTCGGTTGGCAAATATTACTAATCTTTTCATTCTCCTCATCCAAGCTTGCGGCACTTCTGCGGTGTAATACCCTTGATCCGCTTAAACACAGTGGAAAAATAATTGCTGTCACTATAACCACACTGATCCGCCACTTCTGTCACACTAAGCTCTGTTTCCCGCAACAGCTTCTCTGCATTGGTAATGCGTACATATGTAATATACTCATTGATGCCGATACCGGTGTGGGCTTTGAACTTTCTGGACAGATGACTTTCGCTCATGCCAAATTCATAGCTCAGCACTGCCAGAGAAATATTTTCCTGAAAATGCAGACTGATATATTTGGATATCGCATAAATAGCCCGATCCGTTCCGGACAAAACCGGTTTGAAGCTGTATTTATATCGACACAGCTGTACCAAAAGCTCTGTAATATACAAATTCATCATAAGGGAGCTATATCCGTCCTCCCGGTGGTATTCCGTCTCAATCTGCTGCAGCAGCTTTTCAAAATAAGGCAGTTGCTCCTCCTGTACATAAATCACTCTGCTGTTGTACAACTCTTCCCGCACCTCCTGAAGCTCATTACTGAAAAGAATATCACCAAAGCTCAAAAGCACACGCTCATTGTTGTCATTGTACTCGTAGTCTGTCTTATGAAGAACCCCCTTGGGGATAAATACAAAATTCCCCTTCTCCACGTGATAAATTTTATCTCCGATGTAGTAAGTAGTGCTGCCCTTAGCCATATAGTACAACTCATGCAGATCATGATAATGTACATGCGGCATACCGCCTCTTTTGGTAGTAATATGTCTTGAGACAATTTCCTGTACGACTGTCTTCATAGCTAATGTCCATGCTCCTTTTATCCGTTCTCTGTCTGTCTCTTGCAAAAATCCGCTTGATCTCTGATTAAATTATATCATACTGCACAAGAAAATCAAGATTTTAAAGAAAATGCGCAAATTTTTTAAGGAAATCTCGAAAAAAACGTTATTTAATGTAAGTAAATGATAATGACATACTATGTGCTTTTCGGTATGTTCAATATCAAAAAAACTATAAATTATACACAAAAGGAGATTCTAACTATGGCAAAGAAACGTTTTGCACAGGTCGGCGTTGGTGGTAGAGCAAGATTTTTCTATCATGCAGTAGCAGAGACCTACAGTGAGACCAGCGAATTGGTTGGTTTTTGTGATGTAAACCAGACTCGTATGGATTATGCTAACTCTTACTTAGAGAGCATGGGTGTTGCAAAGGTACCTACCTACAAGCACTATGATTTTGATAAGATGATCGAGGAGACCAAGCCGGATACTGTTATCGTAACAAGCGTTGACAGAACTCATGATTATTATATTATCCGCGCTATGGAGCTTGGCTGCAATGTTATTACCGAAAAGCCGATGACCATCGACGAGAAGCGTGCTCAGGCTATCATTGATGCTCAGAAGCGTACCGGCAAGGAAGTTCGTGTATCATTCAACTATCGTTATGCTCCGCACAACACCAAGGTTCGTGAATTAATTCTGGACGGTGTGATCGGTGATGTATTCAGCGTACATTTCGAATGGTTCTTAAATACCAACCATGGTGCAGACTACTACAGAAGATGGCATCGCAATAAAGAAAACAGTGGCGGTTTGTTAGTACATAAATCTACACACCACTTTGACCTTGTAAACTTCTGGTTAGGCACACAGCCGGAAACCGTATTTGCTATGGGCTCTCTTAATTTCTATGGCCGTAACAATGCAGAACGCAGAGGCATCAAGGACTTCTACTATCGTTGCCATGGCAGCGAAATCGCTAAGCAGGATCCGTTCTATCTGGATATGGAAGCAAGCGAAAGCATGAGAAATCTTTACTTAAATGCAGAGCATGAAGATGGTTACATCCGTGACAAGAGTGTATTCTCTGAGGAAATCAGCATTGAAGATACCATGGGTGTTATGGTTCGTTACAAAAACAACGCTATCATGACCTACTCCTTAAACTCTTATATTCCTAAGGAAGGTTTCCGCGTTGTATTCAACGGCAGCAAGGGTCGTATGGAATTAGACGTTTTAGAGCAGTCCTATGTAAATGCAGGCGGCGACAAGGCTAAGGAAGGCGCTACAAAGTATAAGAAGATCACTGTTATCCCTATGTTCTCCGAAGCTTACGATGTTCCGATTGAAGAAGCTGTAGGTGGTCATGGCGGCGGTGACCCAATCCTCTTAAACGATATCTTCGGTGTTCCGAAGGAAGACAAGTTCCACAGAGCAGCAAACCAGGTAGATGGTGCTATGTCCATCCTTACCGGTGTTGCGGCTAATAAGTCCATCGCTTCCGGCTTACCGGTTCAGATTGATGATTTAGTGAAATTCTAAGAACTTATTCTAAATAATTGAATGCTTCGTGCCCATTGGCACTGTGCGAAAGAGCCGCAGACAAAGCTGTCCGCGGCTCTTTTCATATACACTTTTTCTCTCTTATAAAACGTTTTCGGTTCCGGCATCCTTATCTATCGTAGCTGCACTTGCCGGATTCCCTGCCTTTTTAACAGTATCAAAGCATCCATTCCTCTTTATATGTCAATTCCAGCGTATGATCATCACGAAAACAGATAGGCAGCCATATGTAGGAACAATGCAAAAAGTTTTTGATATTATGACGTTCTGCCATATGAATGTACATAGCTTGCCTGCCTTCCACTCTGAAAATATACGTAGTCTGGGAACAGAATGTGGTGTGCTCATCATCCCCGATGCACGGATCTCCCATGTCCTCCCAATCGCCAAGCAGGTTTTTCGCCCTGAAGTATTTTGCCTGATTATAACTCCATCCCGACACTCCGGATATCCTTTTTATTTGCTGCTTTTTATAAAATCCACAGCACAAATTATGGTGAACGACACATGGGAAATTACCCCACCGGATGTTGCAGTATTGTATAAGCCCGGACAAAGGCATCTTTACCGAGCCAATCACACGGAATATGAATATCAGTACTGCCTATCTGCATTCCTTATATCGGCAGTATTTCCACACTACCTGTATCAACGATGTCATCCGAAGCAAGATTCAGGCTGCCTGTGATTTGCTGCTTTCCAACAATACGCCGTTGAATGAAATCGCAGAATTATGCGGTTACCATAATGTAGAACACTTTAATCGGCAATTTAAATCGATTATGGGATGTACACCCGGAAAATACCGTAAGCAGGAGCATATGTCCACATAAATGGAGCTGCCGCTCCAACTGAATTAAGCATCAGTTAGTGCGACAGCCCCTGCGTTTCTTTATGCTTAGGGAGTCTTTTGCTACTTTGAAATTAGCCGATAGGCAAAACGAAAAGAGAAAGGACTACGAATAATGAAAGAAAAGGGAAAAAGATTTTTAGGTATAGGAAGTATACTCGTTGTAGGATTTGTTATCTGGACATTATTGATACAAAGGGTAGATGTGCAGCCTTTGGGAGTAAATGGGACTGATATAGGTTTTGCAACAATTAACTGCTGGTTTCATCAATTAACTGGTGTGCATATGGAAATTTATACTATCACAGACTGGTTAGGACTTGTTCCGATTTTTATTTGTATGATATTTGGTGGGATTGGTTGTGTTCAATTGATGAAAGGAAGAAGTTTGTTTAAAGTGGACTATGATATTATTCTCTTAGGGATATATTACGTTTTAGTAGTTTTTGGGTATCTGATTTTTGAAATGATACCAATCAATTACAGACCAATACTCATTGAAGGATTTATGGAGGCGTCTTATCCATCCTCAACTACACTTCTTGTACTTTGCGTAATGCCGACACTTATCGAACAAATAAATCGCAGGTCGAAAAATGAAATTGTTAAAAAGGTTATAAAAGCTTTGGTCATTTGTTTTTCTGCTTTTATGGTATTTGGCAGACTGATTTCCGGTGTGCATTGGTTGACGGATATTGTAGGTTCTATTATGCTCAGTATAGGATTGTTTTGTATTTATAAAGCAGCTGTCTTGTTGTGTTATAAAAGAGAAAATTAAGGAGGTTCTGCTATGGAATTTCATGAGAAACTTCAGGAATTAAGAAAAAGCAGAGGACTTACTCAGGAAGAGTTGTCAGAAGAATTATATGTGTCGAGAACTGCTATATCAAAGTGGGAGTCGGGAGATTGAGATATAATAGTGACAAGCTTAAGAAAGCCTTATAGATAGGGCGTTTCAGAGGTTAGTCCAACTATATCTTTTTAATCAGTTACGGTAAAATTGGTGGAGAAAGGCACCGAAAAAACTGAATATGAAACCAAGAGTTGGTATTGGACTACACCGTCTTAAGCTTAGACTTCGATAAGAAGTAAAGTTTTGGATGGTGTATTTTTTTACCCTTCCGATGCGTGGCTGCATTGGAGCAAGTAGTGATGGCATTTCCTTAAGTTTGGTAACTTGTAAGGGAAATGCCCGGAAAGGAGGTGAGATTTTATGTAGTACAAACCGTAAAACAAAATAGTCAAAACAAGCAAAAAATGTGAAACAAATCGGTTCAAACGGGTTTGATGTGTTTGACATTTTTTTTATTGCCCTTTTATCCGTATAACGGTTTGTATAACAAATGGTAGGATATTGGCAGAAAGTGTATTACATTTTTGCCGGTAGTCCTGCCTTTTGTTTTACAGAAATTCATCTGAAAGGGTGGATTTCTGTGAAATATCGGTATATATATTGGGGTTTTAGGGGCTTGTGCCCCTAACAAGATTGGAAACGCATTGCGATTTCCGTATCTTGTAGTTTTTACTTTCAGTTTTTACATGAAAAAATGTGTATATACTTATTACACACACCACCGCTTATTAGAATACTTGAAGAATTAGTGGATACAAGCTATCGAAAAGGTGGAGCAAACGCAAGTATAAGAAATGATGTGGTTATCAAGCGGACCGTAAAGAATAAGATACATGCCCTTCAGTTTATAGAACAAAAAGGAGATATACATAAGAGTGTGAATAGTACAATAATGCCCAAACTGGTTTATGTGTATGAGGTTGTAGATGCTGAGGATGACAGAAGAAAGCTTGTAAATTGTATATATTTAGGTGGAGTGTATGAAGGTCCGGAAGGCACAAAAGAATTATGAAGTAAGATTAACGGGTATATCGAAGCCGGTTATGACATGGATTACCTAAAGAAAGTATTTATAAATTTAGACAATATTGGTAAATGTTGAAATAGTTAATACACATAATATAAGGCTCTCGGATTTTTTCGGAGAGCCTTTAGGTGTCTTTTGTAAAAACGGTACAGCATTTGTTTTGCTATACTATACCACGCCTTCCATGGCTGTACACATCAGTAAAAATGCGCCCATGCCGTGAAGGTCATTAGTTGATGTTGGACGGTTACAGTAGTGTGTGTAGTCGCCAACGCCGGTACCGATACAGATATGGCTGATTAACAAATCGTCTCCCTCAAAGGTGAGGCTGTTAATTACACCATTGTAGCCCTTGCGGGCATTGTCGAGGTAAGTTTTATCAAGAATTCCTTTTTGGACAGCACGGCTGATAGCGTTAGTGAATAGGCAACTGCAGGAATTCTCAAGCCAGTTGCCGTCTATATTACCTTTGTTAACAACCTGATACCAGCGTCCTTCTTCGGACTGGTAACGGCAGATAGCAATCAGAAGTTCCTTTAACAGCGTGCTAAGTTTTGCGTAATCTTGAGATGAAGAATCCATTTTATCCATGATGTCAAGCATTGCCACAGGAACCCAGCCAATACTGCGACCCCAGAATTCAGGTGAAAGTCCTGTCTCGGGATCAGCCCATTCCATTTCCTTGTTAGCATCCCAGGCATGGTACAAAAGTCCGCTATCCTGGTCCTTGGTCTTGTCAAAAATTGCATAGGCATGCTGAATTGCATATTCCAAAAAATCAGGCCTGCTGTATTTGTCTGCATACAGGGCACAAATCGGTCCCATCATATATAAGCTATCAAGCCAGATCTGGTGGAGACATTGATAAGCGTTGTGGGCATACCCTCCAACACAGGCTCTTGGTGATGTGGCCATGGCGTCCATGAGATGAGTAAGAGCTTTTGTATACTTTTCATCACTAAATTTGTCAATTAATGGGAATAGCAAAATGCCCGGCTGTAAATCGTCAAGCTTGCCAGTGTCACAACGGAAGAAATTACCTTCGGCGTCCATTATGCTGTCTACCCATGTCTTAATGTATTCGAGATATGATTCATCACGGCATAAAAGATAAGTGTGATGCACGCCGGATAAGAATACGCCCTGATGGTAATGAAAACGTCCGAGCGGTGGCAAAGCATCTCCGGTGAATTTACGCATCATGGTTTCGCATGCTTTTTGCGCATAAAAAAGAGGTGTTTTTGGCGTGTTAGCATTACTCATATTAGTGCCTCCTTATAAATTTCATTCTGTCTATATTGCTATATTGTAACATTTATGATATAATAAGTCAAATATATTAGGAGGTATTTGGGTATGTTCGATAGTATTACACCGGAGAAGGCGGGGATTTCGTCTAAGAATGTTTTGAAGTTTTTAAAGGTGCTTGATAAGTACAATTTTTGCACCCATTCTTTTATTATGGCTCGTGGAAATAAAATTTTTGCAGAAGGATATTATGCTCCTTTTCATAAGGACTATAAGCATAGAATGTACTCCATATCCAAAAGTTTTGTAAGCGTAGCAATAGGGCTTGCGGTAGAGGATGGACTTCTTAGTCTTGACGACAAGTTTATGAAGTTTTTTCCTGAATATATGGAGAATCCTCCTAAGCATCTTGCGGATATGACAATACGTGAAATGCTTACAATGCAGACTTGTGTGGTAAATCCGGTTAAATGGTTCTATCTGTGGTCTGGTGACAGATGTGAGGCGTATTTTAAAGCACAGATGGACAGAGTGGCAGGTACAACATGGTGTTATGACAGTCCAGGTTCGTTTATGCTTGGATGCATCGTAGAGAAACTTACAGGCAAACCGTTTTTGGAATATTTGAAGGATATGTTTTTGCGAAAAGCAGGTTTTTCCGAGGATGCTTATTGCCTTAAATGTCCGGGGGGACATTCATTTGCCGATTCAGGTGTGATGTGCACACCGAGAGATGTGCTTGTTTTGGGGAGATTTGTAATGGATGGTGGTGTAATCGACGGCATCAGATATATGAATGAAGAGTATCTTAAGGAGGCTACCAAGAAGCAGGCTTCTAACAGTCACGGTGGCGGATTTGCCGGCGGTATGTACGGATATGGTTATCAGATATGGAAGACTCCAAATAATGGTTTTGCTTTTTGTGGGATGGGGGACCAGTTTGTTTTGTGCGAGCCTGATAAGGATTTTATATTTGTTATTAATTCTGATAATCAGGGAATGGGCGATTTTAGCCAGGGAATTATCTATAATGAGCTTTACAGAACAATTATAGACGAACTAGGTGAATCTTTGGATGAAGACGAGGTTGCCTTTGGGGAACTTAAGGACTATATTTCCAATTTGAAATTATTCAGCTTAAAGGAAAATACCTATAGTCCTGTTGTAAATCACATTAATGGCAAAACATTTGTACTTGATAAAAATCCTATGGAGATAGAGTGGATAAGGCTTGATTTTGATAATGACAAGGGTGTGTTGTCGTATAAGAATGCTCAAGGTAAGAAATCATTTGTGTTTGGTATTGGGCATAATGAGTTTGGCAAGTTCCCGCAGACAGGCTACTCAGATATGGTGGCAGGTGCGAATGAACCGGGACATATGTATGATTGTGCAGTTTCAGCAGATTGGCCTGAGGAGAGCAAGCTTCGTATTAAGGTGCAGATTATCGATAAGTATTTTGGTAATATGAGTATTGAATTTGGCTTTAAGGGTGATGAAGTTGGAATTTGCATGGTGAAGAGTGCAGAAGCGTTCCTGGATGAATATCAGGGCTATGCTAACGGCAAAATGATATAATATGAAATACAGATAAATAGAGTCTGCTGATTAGCTCCGAAATGCTTGATTTTACTGACTTTTGAGTCTAATCATGGTATAATATATGCAAGGTTTTCGTTTATACATAAGCATTCATTCCTTGAATTCAATCAGCCAATGAGGCTACACATGAATCCGAACAACCGCTGGATGAAAATGGCCGATAGTATTCAGTGGGATGAATTTGAAATAAAATACGGTGGACTGTTCTCCAGCGGCACAGGTAACATTGCCAAATCACTTCACATCGTATCTGTAATACTTTATCGGACTTCCGGGATATAATGTGTTTGCTGTAATCTCAAAGTGTCATACGGATGATAAATATTCACAGCTTGCCAAAACTTGATAAGAGTATTGGTTTAAGTGCATGTCACTTTACAATGAAAATTGAAAAGCTGATAGAAAGAATATGAAAAAATCTGTCAACTACTTGACACAAGAGGGAAGAGGATATCCAAGTATTGATTCATTAAAGGAAATATCAAATTATTTTTCGGTAACCATTGATGAGTTGTTATCGACGGACAAGCTGCTTTCTATTGCAGAAAAGGAAAACAGAGCAAATCTAAGAGGAATGTGTGATTTATTATTTGGGTTATTGGATGTATTCGCAATTGTTTTAATTGTTTTACCGCTTTATCCAAATGTGGTGGATGGATTTGTCTATTCAGTAAATCTATTTGCATACATTCAGACTACATCATTGAACCGTTCATTGTACTGGATTATGATTGTTTTTCTTGTTGTGATCGGATTTATAAAATTGATACTGATAAAATTAGATATGCAAAGATATAATAAGGTGGCAACAAAGGTATCAATGTCGATTAGTACCTTATCAGTGTTATTATTTGCAATAACCAGAGAATCCTATGCAGTGGCTGTAGTATTTCTGCTATTAGTAATGAAAGGGATATTACTTTTAAAGAGTGCAAAGGTATAAGGACCCGAAAATTTCAGGTTCCTGTAGAGAAGTGCATAATACAAATATCCCTTTTGAAGTTGTTTCGGAAGGGATATTTTTTGTGATTTTGCTTGCGAGTCAAGAATATGGATGATATATTTATATGAGGCAACGTGTAGAAAGGATTGCCGTTGGAAAGAAAAATCAAAGTAAATGCAACAAGTGCTTACAAGTATAAGCAGGTTCCTACTCTAATGCTCAAAGGAGATTATCTAAATGCCTTTGGGTTCAATATTGACACGAAAGTGTCGGTCAAGCTCGAACCAGAGCGAATAATAATTACCCCTATTAAACAAGAATGTAACAAGTAAACAGAAGATTGAAAATCACGTTGCCTAATATAGTGCATATATCAATAAAAAATAGTTGACTGCACGCTACGTGCAGTTTTAGATTTTTGATATGTATATTAAAATAGGTCAAATGAAAAACTAAATTCCAGTTCAAGTTGATTTGACCTCGTATTTTCGATTTTGAGCAACTTTTTTGTGGATAGTCTATACAAAAGTACCCTTAAAAGTGCTATAATTCGTGATGTTAGTTCTGTTTGTTTGCATAGCAAACAGACAGCTGGCTAAAATTGAGCAAAAATAAATTCCACCTGTCTAATCGTTAAAATCTTCGATTTTCGGTGGTTATCTATCTGCTCTTTTGTTATTGAATGATAGGTTTAAATGAGGCCGTGTTCTATTAACAGATCTGCATATTCTTCGTATGCTTCCTGCCAACGTTCAACTTCCTCTTGTAGCTGTTGTATCTTATAGTTAAGATACTCAATATCATGTTGTGACTGTTGATACTTCTTCATCAACTCTTCATATGAGATATTATTCATGGCGAGCCTCTCTTTCTTTAACACTGTTTTCTATAAGTACCGGTTTTAGCACGACAGAGTCTGGGGAGACTTTATGCTGTCCTGTTAGAAGCGGTATTTTTTTGTCTATAAGTAGATTGGCTAAATCAAAAGGTGTTGCACCATTTAAGCTGTCTCTAGCAGTTGAGTTGATGTGGCTAGCCATAAGATTGATATCTTCTTGAGTATATTTATACATACTTCGTCCTTTAGGTATTACATAACGAATGTATTCATGATTCTTCTCCAGACGCCCTTTTTGATTAGATACGTAAGGATCGCAGTAAAAGACATAAGTTCTGCGAGTGCCTGATTCAGACATTTCAATGTCCCAAGGATTTTTAAATTCAGAGCCATTATCAGTTAAGATTACTTGAAAGTATTTCTTAAAAGTACGAATTCCAATGGTATTGCAAAGTTCGTTTATAGCATTAACCACGCTTCGCTGAGTGCAATCAGGTAGGAGAATGATAAGCATAAAACTACAGCTTCTGAACAAAAGTGTAAGTAAGCATTTACCTTTTTCACGGCTTCCTTTCACGGTATCCATTTCTACAACATCAACATCTGGATGAGCCTCCATAAAGCGTTCAAAATCAACGTATGTGCGTTTGTTACGGTATGTCTGCTGATAATCCTTTTTGCATGGCTCAGAGCGTTTTTTACGTTTTTTATATCTAACTCTACGAGGCAGATCAATGTTACGAGCCTTGAAAACGCATTGGTCGAAATAGTTATATAAGGTTCTTCTGCAAACAGGTATTTCATCGGCATGTACCGCAAAGATATGGCTTAAAGGCTGTCCTTTTAGTACAAGTGGAGAGATTAAGTTATTAAGCTCTGATAATTCATCAGGTGTCATATTTATGCCTTTTCGTGAATCAGTAAGCTTCTTTTCGTATGAGCCTTGTGCTTTAGCAGCGTTATATAAAGCTTTTTTAAGTGGGCACCATTTGTATTTATCACAGGCATTGCATACATAAGGAGCTTTGTTGGTTTGATCACAATTCCATGCAACGTAATCGTGACAAATAGTTGTTGGATTTTTCTTGTAACAGTTACGACATCTCCATTTACACCAGTCGCCGCAGATGCTTTTTCTATAGCAGTCTCCAAAGTTGATGCAACTGTGACATTTCCACATATAACCAGGTTTTTCCGAGTTCTCAATAATACGTGAACGCTTAACTTCTTTAGCGATGGTGGAAGGGTCCTTTCTAAGGTTTAAAGCTATGCTTTTAAATGAGCTACCTTGAACTAGTTCTTGTTCAATATATGTTCTGTCAGATAGTGTCAAATGTTTTTGATTATGTTCTATATTTTTATTCATGATAATCCTTTCTGACAGATAGATAACCATGAATAGAGTATCAAAAACTATGTGCAAGAGTAAATTCTGTTTTTGATAAATTTCAGGTAATTTGGTGGAATTTAAAATTTCACATTACGATATTAAAATATTACTATAGTATTAATAGATTGATTTTGTTCGTGGTTTGGAGTAAAATTAAATGGTAGTGTATAAACTTTAATTTGGGAAGAAATAATAGGTGAACTATGGAATATTTATCAATAAGTCAAGTATCAGAAAAGTGGGGATTATCAGTAAGGCGGATTCAGACTTTGTGCATGACGGGGAGAATACCAGGAGCTACGAAGATAGGCAGTTATTGGGCAATACCGGCAGATGCAGAAAAACCGAAAGATGAGCGCATAAGAACGGGGAAATATATTAAGAAAAAATAATACTATGGACAGGAGATAAAGAGATGGCAACAATCAAGATTAAGAGCAATCCTTATGAAAGGAAAATAGAGTACTTAAGTTATAAGGAGCAGGCGGCTGCATGGGAAGAAATTCAGACATGCAATCCTAACAGTAAATTGAGAGAAGATGAGTCTGGAAAGAGCTTTCTTCCATTCAAGATTAAGGAGATAGTGGATATCATTCTGGATGAATATCAAGTCGGGAATGAAAAGGTAAACATTGTCTTTGAAGGCACACAGGAAGAGTATGAAGAACTTGAGAAAATATGCACTATGCCTTCGATGGCAGAGAAGATAGTTTTAACTAAAGCTAATACAATTCTTGAAAATGCGAAACTGATTCTTAGCGACACTAAAGAAATCTTTAAAACTGTTCAGCCGGTTATTGAAAAAATCGTTCGCGATGATGATGATGTCAAGGATGATTTAAGTAAAGTAGCTGATGCATTGGATGATATTATTCCTATTTGTGTATTTGGTAACTATAGTGCAGGTAAATCTACATTTATCAATTCGCTGATTGGACATGAAATATTACCTAGTGGTGGTGATCCTGTTACAGCAAAAATATATAAAATTTCAATGTCTGATTCAGAAGATATGGCTAGGATTCGATTTAAGCATTGGAACGATGATGTAGAGTTGTTGTATGAGGGTAAGTCTTTCAGAATCCGTAAAGGAAAAATGGAAGATGAGATGTTAGTTGAATTAACACAACTAATGCAAGTAAGTACAAAAGAGGATATGTATAGCCTGATTAATAAAGCATTGGAGTTTGTGAACGGCTATGAAAAAAAGGACATGGAGACAACGGAAATCAGTGATGTGATTGAAGTTGAAGTTCCGTTTGTTAAGGATGGAGTATTAGGTAGAAGTAGAAATAATTTTGTGATTTTTGATACACCGGGTTCCAATTCAAATTCAAATACGGATCATTCAAAGGTTTTAGCTGATGCATTACATGGTTTTTCGAATGGTATTCCGGTATGGATATCCCAATATGAATCAATTGACAGTAATGACAATGCGAAACTGTGTGATGACGTATTGAATATCAAAGCGTTAGATAAGCGTTTTACTATGATTGTCTTAAATAAAGCTGATTGTTCTGATTTACCAGAGGATGGATTTTCAGCAAAGCAGGTGCAAAATATTCTGGAGTACAATTCTGTTGAAAAGATGTATGCAGGTGGCATTTATTTTGTATCATCTATAATGGGATTCAAAGAAGGAAAATGCTATTGCGAAAATTGCAGAGGCAGAATCTGAAAAAAGTAGGTTCAAGAAGATATATGACCAGTTAATTGCGAAGTCAGATAAGGGACGAGAGATCAGAAGATATATTGCGTATGCAGTAAAAATTCAGGAGTGGTTGCAGGAATACTACAACAATGAAGAGTCTATGATTAGAAAGCAATTAGAAGATAGGGTAAATGCGATATTCACTAGGATGTATCATGGAGAGAGAATACTTCAGATTAATGAAAAATATCAAAGCATTCTCTATACTAAAATTAAGGGGAGTGATGAACTGATTATTTCTGGTGAATCAGAAGGTTTGATTCGAGTTAAAAATTTTGCTTTTATTGCAGGCTTAGTTGATTTGGCAAAGGAAAAGGCACTTAAGGTAGGCAATAAAGAACTTACAAATGAACCATATCCACTTGTGTTGGATGCACCTTTTTCTAATGCCGATGAAGATCACATAAAGAATATTTCACGAGAACTTCCGGCTGTAGCAGAACAGGTAATTATGTTTGTTATGGAAAAGGATTGGAGATATGCAGAGCAAGTAATATTAGATAAAGTCGGCAAGCGATATTTACTTGAAAAGCATAGTGATACATATTCTACTATTAGTTAGGAGGAAAAATATGGCGAAGCAAAATGAAGAAAAGAAAGTCCGTCTTTTTGAGAATGACATGACTTTTACTGGAAAACATGCTACATATATGAAATATCTAGTGAATGAGGCTCAATTATATGATGATTATATTGATGTATATATGAATGCAGCGGTTTTTGGATATTTATATTGCGAGAAACGAGATAAAGACAATGATTCTACTGATAGAGCAAGAATATATGCAGATGCGTTTTCGAATCATAGGGATGAATGTGTTTTTTTGTATAGAATAATTACTCTGTTGGATGAGCGTGATATGGAAATAGAAGAACGCTTGAATCGAGCATTTAGATATGATGCAGAAAGCGATAAGCAGGATATTGTGCAAGAATGTTTAGATTCATTCAATTCATATGTTCGTGGTGGAATTGAATATATGTATACTCAGTTTACAACAGGTTGTACTTCTAAGGATGATTACATACGACAGTCTTTTGAGGTTTCAAGAAAATTTAAGGAAAGCTTGGAAGGCGTAAGTTATGAAGATAAGATAAAAAAATTGCTTGGTAAATAGGACACATTAGAAGAATGTTAGGAGGTGAGGGTGTATGTCTTATTTGTTGAAGGAAATTCTTAAAGATAAGTTATATGCCCTCAGTAATGAGCACTTTGATAGTGGTATTTTAGAAATTATGGAGTGTTTAAATTTTGATTTAAATCCTATAAAGGGGGTGCGGACAAAATCCTGGACACTTTGACATCTAAAAATGCTTATGCCAAGAGGTCACATTTATACGAAAGATCAGATTATCACCGCACTCACTTTGTATAACAAACTACAATCTATGCCTAAGGTTGTTGAACTTCTCGGATACCCTTCCGTTAGCATGTTATGCGAGTGGAAACGTATGTATCCGGAGTTGCTCACTCCCCAAAAGCGCAAGAAGCCACGCAAATGGGTTCAAGCAACGAACGAATTTAAAATGTATGCCATTCGTCGTTGCATAAATAACGGAGAGACGATAAAATCTATAGCAGAAGATATCGGGTACTCTTCCGTTGCTGTTTGGAAATGGGTTCATGAGTATACCGAGAAAGGAAGCGTTTCTCTCATGAAGAAAACAGATCCAAACATACCTATCGATCCGAAGGATATTCAATCAGCCGAAGATATCGATGCCTTAAAAGCTCGGATGATCGATATGCAGATGGAGATTGATATCCTTAAGGAGACTATCAATGTACTAAAAAAAGACCCCGGCGTCAATCAGGAAGCTCTCAGCAATCGGGAGAAGGCAGTGATAATTGACGCCCTGAAAAATAAGTATTCACTGCCTAAACTCTGCAGGAAACTATGTATATCTCGCAGCAGTTATTACTACCAGGAAGCCGCAATGCGTGCTGAAGACAAGTATTGCGACCTGCGTACAAAGATTTGCAAGCTTTTTCATAATAACTACGATGTATTTGGCTACCGCAAAATATATACTCTTCTCAAACGTGAAGGCATCACGCTTTCAGAAAAGGTAGTGCGCCGCATCATGCATGAAGAAGGGCTGGTTGTAAAAGTGCAGCGCCGCAGGAAATACAACTCTTACAAAGGAGAGATATCACCTGCCGTAGAAAACCTTATCAACAGAAACTTCCATGCTGATAAGCCCAATCAGAAATGGCTGACAGACATCACAGAGTTTTCCATAGAAGCAGGAAAGGTGTATCTGTCTCCCATTATAGATTGCCTGGATGGAATGCCGGTAAGCTGGACCGTAGGCACGTCGCCAAACGCAAAGCTTGCAAACACTATGCTCAAGCAAGCCATCAAAACGCTCAAGCCCGGTGAACATCCCATTGTCCATAGTGACCGTGGTTGTCATTACCGCTGGCCAGACTGGATTAAGATCATGGAAGATGCAAAGCTTACCAGATCCATGTCAAAGAAAGGCTGCTCTCCGGACAACTCCGCTTGTGAGGGCTTCTTCGGCCATTTGAAAATGGAGATGTTCTACGGTCGCAATTGGAGCAACAGTACTCTGGATGATCTCATCCGAGCCATAAACAAGTATATGAACTGGTATCGTACCAGTCGTATTAAATCTACGCTCGGAGGGCTTAGCCCTCTAGAATACAGAAGGAGGATAGGTGTGGGTGTCTAAAAAAATGTCCGCACCCCCAAAGTATAGAGGCGCAATAAAAGAATTTGTATATGGATACTTAGATAAAACTTTTGCTTTGAATGGTAATGAGCGAAAATGTCTTGATGCGATAGAGTTCATTTCGTATTCTGAGTTGTCATTTGGAATTCCTGTATGTTTTGTTTTGTTAGATGAACAGGGTGGTTCGTACCGAAATGATTTAACTTGTAAGATTACAAAATTTTTTATGAGAATTCTTCAGAGAAAGCCAATATGCTGCTTTTATACAGGAGAGAAACTTCAATTTACAGGTGTTAGGTATGATGGCGAAAATAAGACCAGCGAAGTATTGTTGTCAGAGTGGTTTGCGTTTGATAATTTTGATACAAAAGGAGACGATTTGATAGAAATAGATGCATCTACATATAGTTGTAAATCAAGAAATCTGTTTTATGCGGATTATTTATATTCTGTTAGCAGAGTGTATGATAAATATCCTGAAACAAAAATGTATTGGACATATGGATGCGCTAAAGTAGAATTTTTATCTGGTATGGATGAACTTATTGATGATTATGATAAGATAGACCGAGAAGCAACTTGTTCAATGAACCGAAAGTATTATTCAGAATTGTATCGGGATGATTATTATCCGTTGGTTACAAATGAAGACGATGATTTTGAATTTATCGAGGATATTGATGATGAATTTGAATGGACTATGTTAGAATTAGAACTTGACCAGGAAGAACTAGCACTTGAAGAACAAGATGAAGAATATGAATATTTAGATGAATGGATAGAGAATGAAACGCAGGTGACGGGCAGGATGAATCCAGCAGAAATGTTAGCATATATTCAAGGAAGTCGTGATTAAAGGAGTGAAGGTATGACAAGAGTTTTGGCTGAATTGTTTTATGAAAAACCGTCTCAGTTTGGACTAAGAGGAGATTTGTTTTTTTGGAAACATTTAGAATTGTATTTTTCAGACAAGACATTTCCTTATTCGGAAACTTGGTTGATGGATGATATTCATCGTCTGTTTGTTAATGTCAGTGGAGAGCACTTGACAAAAGATGCAAGACCTTATGTGGAACAATTTGCACATGGTGGTATGTCTTCGGGACAATTGAGTGGTGAATTTTGGATTAGTAGAGGAATACCATTACTCGTTCAAAGATATAAAAAAATTATGTTGGAATTAGGAGCGCATATGTACATAATAAAGACGATAAAAGGCGATATAACAAAACCGTTAGGTGTTCAGGCGATAGTTAATGCCGCTAATAGCTCTCTGCTTGGTGGCGGTGGTGTGGATGGTGCTATTCACAGAGCCGCAGGACCGGAGCTTTTGTTTGAATGTAGATTGCTTGGTGGCTGTAAAACGGGGCAGGCAAAACTTACAAAGGCGTATAATTTACCATGCGATTATATAATTCATACGGTAGGACCGGTGTGGAACGGTGGAAAGAAGAATGAGGAAGAATTGCTTGCAAGCTGTTACTATAATGCTATGCAGGTAGCGATGGATAATGAAATACGTACTATAGCATTTCCGTCAATTTCTACGGGGATTTATCATTTTCCGGTTGAGTTGGCGGCAAAGATTGCAGTTGCAACAGTTGCTCGATTCCTCAGTGTGAATGAAGATAAGTTTGATTTGGTAGAGTGGGTGTTATTTGATGAGAACACTGAAAAAGTCTACGAAAATGAAGTGGATAAAATATATCGTGACATGAAATAAAATTAGTTATAGCCGGATGACCATAAAAACTCCGGCTGCATTTATTTGTGCTATACTCTGCTTATCAAACAAATGGAGGTTATCAATTATGGAAAGAACAACTGTTTTATTAAGGAATGAGGGCGAACTGAAGGAAGTTATAAGAACGGCAACAGTCGGCTTTGTTGGTTGCTTTATGGGATGTATTATTCACGATTTTGATAAACTGCAGGATAAGCAAACCAAGACGGAGTATATCAAGGAACTGTATAAAGAGTGTGATAGTTGGGCACGAGATGAATATGATATGCGGAATAAGATTAATGTTCTTATTAGAATTATTGAATCAAATATGGTGGTTCAGGCAATGGAATATGTTTTAAAAGCAAATAGCAGAAAACTAGATATTCCTGATATTAAGGAAAATGCACAACTTGTATTGACACATTTGGAGACGGATAAGTTGAAATTACCTGTGTTTGAAGACTAGGAGGTTCGGCAGTATGAGAGAAGCAGAGTTTAGAAATTACCTTGAAGGGATTGAAACAATTAAAAGTAAGAATAAAGCAATAAATTCACGAATAAGCAGAGCGAATACAGCAGAACAAATTATTGGTACAAGCTTGGATTATGTTGTGTCAGACGATGATAGAATGTATGACGCATTGGTTAAAATATCTTCTGACCCACGAGAAAGAAGTGGAAATATTCAAAATACAGTTAGATGGTATTATAGGTTTTGCAATTCAAGAGAATTTCCAAGGATGTCATCATATAAGAGATAATAGAAATGCCAGCTCACATCTGGCTGGCATTGAATCATTCATCTTCAACTTTGAACAGTTCTTCTACAGATATTCCAAAATAAGCAGAGAGCCTTAAAGCAAGTTCAAGGGAGGCGACTCTTTCGCCTCGTTCAATGCGTCCGATAGTGCGTCCGCAGTAACCGATAGCAACAGCTAAATCTTGCTGACCAATGTTTCGCTCGGTTCTAATTTTCTTAAGAGTAGTAGATACAGCCATTATTATCCCTTCTTTCATTATTGTAGTAAGCTAATTATAGCAAAAATTACAGTCCAATAATCTGTACTTAACCGACAACCTTCCCGAAAATTTTGAAGGAGTCGTTTTCTTTGACCTGTATCGGTTCATATTTCGTGTTGAGGGAGATAAGGAATAATCCTTCGGCATCGTCTTTTAATTTCTTACAGTAGGCGTTACCGTCTAAGTAGAAGATACCAATTTCTCCGGTAGATAATGTTTCCTGCTGATGTACCCATACAATCTGACCATTTATGAATTGTGGCTCCATACTGTCACCACTGATACGGATACCAAAGTCTGCATCGGCAGGGACTTCTTCGCCAACCTCAAGCATAGTATAGTTTTCGCCATCAAGGAAGCTTCCGGTTCCGGCAGAAGCTGGAATATCAAATAACCGGATATTTCTTCTGAATGGTATGATAACTGCCTTGGCAGGTGCATATTTACCGGAATCATTTAATAATTCTATGTATTCTATTGCCTTTTTTTGTCCTTCCTCATTAAGTAATGAAAGAGGATTACCGGGGTTTTCGCCATAAAATTCCTTATATATATCCGTGATGGAAAGTATTTTACAGATAGCCATAAGCAAAGAACCACTAGGCTCTGTTTTATCATTTTCCCAGCTCCAGACTGCTTTGTTGGAATGTGAATAGCCATAGTCATTTAAAGCTTCAGCAAGTCCTTTCTGCGATAAGCCTTTCTTTTCTCTGTAAGTTGTTATGATTGTTCCGAGAGAGTTCATATACATACCTCATTTCTGTTAGCTTTTTGTACCTACAGTATATAAGAGTTTTTCTATAAAATCAAGTAAAATCTTTGCAAAATAGATAAAGACAACCAATGTGTCACTTGCAATCTTTGTACAATAGATTTATACTTTGCTATGTAGAGGAGAGACATAAGTTACTTACTACAATATGAGACTGGAGGAAAAAGGTATGTCGGGCAGGGTTATTCTCCATAGTGACATTAACTGTTGCTATGCAGCTATAGAGCATTTACACCATCCGGAACTTAATGGGAAGCCCTTAGCGGTGGGTGGCGACCCGGAAAGCAGACACGGAATTGTTTTGACAGCGGATTATATTGCCAAGAAATATGGTGTTAAGACTGGTATGGCTTTATGGCAAGCAAAGCAGTTATGTCCGGAGATTACCTTTGTTTCACCCAGAATGGACCTCTATCTCAGATTTTCAAGGATGGCTCATGAAATTTACGCAGAGTACACGGATTTGCAGGAAGCTTATGGTATTGATGAAAGCTGGTTGGATGTAACTGCCAGTGCTACCATTAAGGGAGACGGATATTCGATAGCAAAGGAAATAAGCAATCGGATGAAATCGGAACTTGGTATTACAGTCAGCATTGGTGTTTCTTTTAATAAGATATTTGCTAAGCTCGGTTCAGACTATAAGAAGCCGGATGCAATTACAACAATGTATTCAGATGAATTTCAAACTAAGGCGTGGAATCTTCCTGTTGGAGATTTGCTTTATGTTGGGCGAAGTACCAATCAGAAACTTACAAAGATAGGGATTCGTACCATAGGAGATTTGGCAAGGACGGATGAAGTAATACTTGTAAGACTGTTGGGTAAGATGGGCAGTGTTTTATGGGCATTTGCTAATGGTTATGATGATAGTCCTGTAAGAAAGGAAAACGCTCACGCACCGATTAAGTCAGTAGGCAACAGTACCACAACGCACAGAGATTTGGTAAATGATGAAGATGTGAAAATAGTCATTTATGTACTGGCGGAGAGTGTTGCGGCAAGACTGCGGGAGAATGGTTTTCGTTGCCGGGTAGTGGAAATCAGTATCAGGGATAATGATTTGTTCTCTTTTACCCGTCAGAGAAAAATAAGTAATGCCACAAATATTACAGAGGAAATAGCTGTGGAGGCTTATAGGCTGTTTAAGGAAAGTTATGATTGGAGAAAACCAATTCGTAGTGTGGGAGTCAGAGGAGCTGACCTTGTAAATGATAATTATTGGGAACAGATTGATTTGTTTTGTGACTTTCAGATGCGTGAAAAGCATATGAAAATGGATGCAGCTGTGGATGATATCCGCAGAAGATTTGGTTTTTACAGTATTCAGAGAGGATTGATGTTTCAGGATAAGGTTTTATCTGCTGTAAATGCAAAAGAGGACCATACGGTGCATCCGCATGGATATTTTAATCAGTGAGGAGTTGAACGGAATAACATGAGATTAGGATTAACAGAGAGACAGAAAAGTGTATACGATGGAATAGTAAATTTCCAAAAGGAACACGGATATGCACCGTCAGTTCGGGAATTATGTGCAATATGTGGTCTGGCTTCCACATCAAGCGTATATGCTCATTTGAAAACGCTGGAAGAGTTTGGATATATCAAAAAGCGTGAGGGTTCACCAAGAACCATTACGATAGAAGAACTATAGGAGGTAGGCATGGAAAGTCACAAGGTTTATGTGGATGTAACTGCTGAGTTTTCCAAGGAAGGGGTGCTAACCCCTAAGAGCTTTCGTTGGACAGATGGCAGTGTTTATGAAATACAAAAGATAAAAGATATAAGAAGAGCTGCAAGCCTGAAGGCCGGTGGTGTAGGTATGAGATATACCTGTGTAGTAAATGGCAGGGACAGCTATCTTTATTATGAGGATAACAATATGTGGTTTATGGAGAGAGCCGGAGCGTAACTGAAGTGTCATTAATGACACTCAGTTGCTTCCAGATAGATCAGCAATAGGGCATAGGTGACACAAGGCAGTTGTCACGACGGAACTCTGTGCCCGGAAGACTTGCAAAGGTACTTTCCCTTCCTTGGCGAGTACAAAGTTGAAATGATTTTGTATAGCAAAGGAGCAGACTGAATTGGATAAGAAGATAGAAATTAGATGTAAAACAGGTCGTTGTAACAAACTGTTTATGAATTATTATGTTACAGGTAACAATGTGGATTTGAATCTTGGCGGATTTGAACTTAAGTGTGAAAAGTGTAAAAGGGTTCTTCGATTGAAGAATTACACGGAGGCAATGTTGATTGAACATTCCTCAAATGGAGTGTTTAAGGTATAAAAATAACAATTAACAATTAAATGATGGCGCCACCTGATAAGGACGGCATTGCAGGACAATGTGCGGTACCACGGACGCAGGGGAAAGAAACCAGTTAAGGACTGGACTTTCTCTTGCGTCTTTTTTTTATAAAACCGGAGCAACTTTCCATCCTTGCTCGTTTCTATTGCCATGAAACGAAAGGATGGATTGAATATGAAGAAAAATGATATTACTAAAGATTATGCAAGAGGTATTAGAATTATTAATAGACGAAAAGAACTGAGAATGACACAGGATGAGTTGGCATCTCAGATAGGTATTGGTAGACAGGCTTTGTCTGCCATTGAAAATGGTGGTGACTTTAAGGTGTCAGTATTAAATGAACTAACTAGAGTCTTAAATATTTCTGCTGATGAAGTAATGAAGCAGGATAATGCATCTGAAAAAAGTAATGTACAAATGGAATTGATACGTGAATTCAAGGAGATGGATGATGCGGAAGTTTATAAGTGGTTACTAATGATTCGTGCAGTAAAAAATAATACAGAATCTGCTTTATAAGTTTTAAATTGACGATATAATATTTATTAGGATGGTGATATAGATGGCGTTATATGATATTGAATCTGAATATAAAAAAGTAAAATTTACATATACCAGTTTATGTCAAGAACTGATGGATGAATATGAGGTCAGAACTGGTGAGGATGCTCCGGGAGAAGAATATTTTAGAGACAAAATTAAAAACTCAAAGCATAGTGGAATAATTAATAAGCTGAATAATCTGTTAGGGACCGATGTCGAAGAAATGGTGGTTGCTACTGAAAGTGATGAGGAACGATTTAAGTTACTTAAATTAATCAAGTTGCTTTACTATATTGAAAAAGATGGCACAGCTAAGAGCGATAAATGTTCAGGTGGAAATGTTCGTATTTTAATTACAGATGTTTTGCAGAAGCCTCGTTTGGAAAATGTTAAAACGGAATATTCTGAAAAAAGTGTCTACGGGGAATGCTTTGAGGATCTATTTGCAAAGGTAAAAAGTCAAGTTCCTGATGCGGATGAAAGAATTAAAAAAATTGAGAATATGAATGCTTACTGGGAGTATATAACAAATATGGTATTTGATTATGTTATAACAGATAAGGCATTGGACAAACCGGATGATGCATTGAAAGAGTTAAATAGAATACTTGCTTTTTTGGAAAAGAGAGTATTGGCAAGGCTTGATACCAAAACACCGCCAATTACATATGAAGAGGGAATACTAGAAAACTTTTTTAATCTGTTGGTTTGCCATCGTATCATGTGTGCCGATAGAGATCGACTAAATATCAATTACAGAATTTGTGAAGCTAGAGAACCAGATCGAAAATACATTGATTTATATCGAGACAGAGAAGGTTATGAGATATCAAGAGAAAATATAAAAATACTAGAGGACTATATCTGTTCAGAGACTGATAACGAAAAAATAAAAGAAATAATGTATTTGATATTGTGGGGACTGGATAAAAAGTATTATGATCAAAAGGCATGTGAATTTGCTATTAAAAATTATGAGACCGTTTTAAATTGGTGGATTTCAGATAAAGATATTGATGTGTCAAAATCAGTAGCAATAGATACTTTTATTATCATAATGCAAGAACTAATAGTGGTATATAAAGATAAAGAAGGGTTCAAAAATGATTATTATGGATATAATAATCCGAATCGCTCGTTAACGGCATCTGTAAAAAATCCACAAATGGCTGATGCGGTTGCTGTACAAGCATGGATTAAGAAATTAGAAAATCGTGCAGTGGCAAATCTAGGTGCACTTGAATTGATTAAGAAGAAACGAGACATAGAAAATATTATATATGAAATTAAGGGATATATATTCTCATTTTATAATATTGGTGACATGGCATTTGTCAATTCGGAAATCTATTATATTGCAGCAAGGTCAATGATTAGTCAGAATTTTGCTATGGATATTGGAAATAAATTTGCAAAAAGGGGGTGCGGACAAAATCCTGGACACTTTGACATCTAAAAATGCTTATGCCAAGAGGTCACATTTATACGAAAGATCAGATTATCACCGCACTCACTTTGTATAACAAACTACAATCTATGCCTAAGGTTGTTGAACTTCTCGGATACCCTTCCGTTAGCATGTTATGCGAGTGGAAACGTATGTATCCGGAGTTGCTCACTCCCCAAAAGCGCAAGAAGCCACGCAAATGGGTTCAAGCAACGAACGAATTTAAAATGTATGCCATTCGTCGTTGCATAAATAACGGAGAGACGATAAAATCTATAGCAGAAGATATCGGGTACTCTTCCGTTGCTGTTTGGAAATGGGTTCATGAGTATACCGAGAAAGGAAGCGTTTCTCTCATGAAGAAAACAGATCCAAACATACCTATCGATCCGAAGGATATTCAATCAGCCGAAGATATCGATGCCTTAAAAGCTCGGATGATCGATATGCAGATGGAGATTGATATCCTTAAGGAGACTATCAATGTACTAAAAAAAGACCCCGGCGTCAATCAGGAAGCTCTCAGCAATCGGGAGAAGGCAGTGATAATTGACGCCCTGAAAAATAAGTATTCACTGCCTAAACTCTGCAGGAAACTATGTATATCTCGCAGCAGTTATTACTACCAGGAAGCCGCAATGCGTGCTGAAGACAAGTATTGCGACCTGCGTACAAAGATTTGCAAGCTTTTTCATAATAACTACGATGTATTTGGCTACCGCAAAATATATACTCTTCTCAAACGTGAAGGCATCACGCTTTCAGAAAAGGTAGTGCGCCGCATCATGCATGAAGAAGGGCTGGTTGTAAAAGTGCAGCGCCGCAGGAAATACAACTCTTACAAAGGAGAGATATCACCTGCCGTAGAAAACCTTATCAACAGAAACTTCCATGCTGATAAGCCCAATCAGAAATGGCTGACAGACATCACAGAGTTTTCCATAGAAGCAGGAAAGGTGTATCTGTCTCCCATTATAGATTGCCTGGATGGAATGCCGGTAAGCTGGACCGTAGGCACGTCGCCAAACGCAAAGCTTGCAAACACTATGCTCAAGCAAGCCATCAAAACGCTCAAGCCCGGTGAACATCCCATTGTCCATAGTGACCGTGGTTGTCATTACCGCTGGCCAGACTGGATTAAGATCATGGAAGATGCAAAGCTTACCAGATCCATGTCAAAGAAAGGCTGCTCTCCGGACAACTCCGCTTGTGAGGGCTTCTTCGGCCATTTGAAAATGGAGATGTTCTACGGTCGCAATTGGAGCAACAGTACTCTGGATGATCTCATCCGAGCCATAAACAAGTATATGAACTGGTATCGTACCAGTCGTATTAAATCTACGCTCGGAGGGCTTAGCCCTCTAGAATACAGAAGGAGGATAGGTGTGGGTGTCTAAAAAAATGTCCGCACCCCCAAACTTTGTGCAAACATTTATCAAGTAAAATTCATGACATAAATGTGATATTACCCGAAGAGGGTGTAAATGTATATAATATGTTTAAGGATTTTACTGTTGATAAGTCGGGTGCATTGGAACGAGTGGCGTATGAACTCGCAACTATTATAAATGATTTTTATGATGAGGAGAGCAATGTAGTAACTCGTGGATATAAAATAAATGTGACAATATCGTGGTCAGAACTTAGTAAAAGGAACTCAATGATGACGCTAACCGTAGATAGAACAAATGGTAATGTGATTTATAAGCAATATGTAGGAGTAGAATCAGATGCAAATTGTGAAAGAATGAGACGGTTGGGATTGGGTAAATTTATTGTGGATGGCAATCCGGAGATAAAATTTTTCTAAAAATGAAATGATTTAGGGGAATTACCCAAGGAAATGAAAATGTATGCGAATTATAATCAGGTCGTAGCTTTGTAAAGCTAATGGCCTGATTTTTTTGTGCGAAGGGAGGTGAGACCAGATGACTGAAAAAGTTAAAGATTATGATAGAGGGTAAGTGCTAAATAAAATAGTATTGTTGATAAAAAATGCAATCTACGAAAACTC